>Ga0194132_10000022_pt1 | contig 240457 bp, 198 predicted proteins | sample TA2KigOf80mmetaG_FD_148612 | JGI IMG/M metagenome (GOLD analysis project Ga0194132, IMG submission 148612) | Freshwater microbial communities from Lake Tanganyika, Tanzania - TA2015054 Kigoma Offshore 80m | ecosystem: Environmental > Aquatic > Freshwater > Lake | place: Tanzania: Lake...
TCGCGCTCATCGGCGGGGTCTGGTTCGTGTGGCTGCTGGGCTACCATTGGTCGGTCGCGGTGGCGATCGGGTTCATCGCGTTGGCTGGAGTCGCCGCGGAAACCGGCGTGGTCATGCTCCTCTACCTCGACCAGGCGTGGCGGGCGCGACAGCAGGCCGGGCAATCGGTCGACGCCGCCGGGTTGCGGGAGGCGATCATCGAGGGCGCCGTCGAGCGGGTGCGGCCGAAGGTCATGACGGTCGCGGCCATCATCGTCGGCCTCTTGCCGATCCTCTGGGGAACTGGCACCGGCGCCAGCGTGATGAAACGGATCGCGGCCCCGATGGTCGGCGGCATGGTCACCAGCACGGTGCTGACGTTGGCGGTCATTCCGGTGCTTTACGCCATCTGGCGGGAGCGAGAGATCGAATCGACCCCCTAGCCGCCGCCGCGCGCGATCCGGCCCGCTGTCGGGGAGGAACCACCGGCCCCCGGGGCTGATTCGGCTGGGGAGATCGGCCCCGCTCGGCCCCGCCTGGGGTGCCCAGCCCGGGGCACGGTGTTATCATCAGCCGCCCCCTATTGTCAGAGGCACCCGATGTCCCGCGTCGTTCTGCCATTCCTGCTCGGCTGCTCGACCGCGCTCGCCGCGCAGACGATTCCCGCCCCCGCGGTTGCCCGGCAGGCCGCCGACTCGCTGGCCCGCGACTTCGTGGCTCAACGGGGGGCTCCGAGCGTGGCGGTGGCGGTCGTCCGGGGCCGAGACACCATCTTGCTCCAAGCCTATGGGATGGCGGACCTCGAGAACGAAATCCCCGCCACCGCGCGATCGGTCTACCGGATCGGTTCGGTGACCAAGCAGTTCGCCGCCGCGGCCGTGATGCAGCTGGTTGAATCGGGTCAAGTCAAGCTGGACGATCCGATCGGCGGCTACCTGGCCAACCTTCCGGAGCCGTGGAAAGCGGTGACGGTGCGGCAGCTCCTCAATCACACTTCCGGCATCCCGAGCTACACCTCACTCGGCCCGGTGTGGGCGGCCCGGTGGGGCGAGGAAATGGCACCCGACACCATCGTCGCGCTCACCGCCGCCAAACCGATGGACTTCGCGCCGGGAACGAAGTGGTCGTACAACAACAGCGGGTACGTCCTCCTCGGCATGCTGATCGAAAAAGTCACCGGCCGGTCCTGGGGTGACGATCTCCGGGCTCGGTTCGCGACACCGTTGGGCCTCGCCGACACTCGCGACTGCCGGACCGAGCCGATCATCCCGCGACGGGCCCACGGATACGAAAACAAGGACGGTCAATGGGCGAACGCCCAGTTCCTCGCGATGTCACAGCCGTTCTCGGCGGGCGCAATCTGCTCGACCGTGGGAGACTTGGTCCGGTGGAACCGCGCCCTGCACACCGGCAAGGTGGTTTCCGCTCAATCGTACCAAGCGATGACCAGTGCGGAGGGCGCCGCCTCTCGAGGTGCCCGGCAGTACGGCTTCGGGCTCCAGGTCGACTCCGTCGGCGGTCGCCAGGCGATCTCGCACGGCGGCGGCATCCACGGTTTCATCACCGCGAATACCTGGATCCCGAGCGCCGAGCTGTCGGTGACCGTGTTGACCAATTCGGGATCGGCGAAGAGCGGCGAGTTGCTGAGGAAACTGGCGAACGCGGCGCTCGGAATGCCGTTGGAATCGCCCAAACCGCTGGTCCCCTGAGGATCACCGGGGCCCGAGAACGGGACTCGGCGTCAACGACGCCGGCCGCCCCGCTCGGTCCAAATCAGGATGGCGCCGCAACCGCCTTGGCTCTGGTACTGAGCCGGAGTGCTGGCGCTGCCGCTGTAGCTTTCGATCCCGTAGATCTCGCCCGGCGTGACCGGGAGCCCGCCGCCCGTCTGCGGGTCGACCACGATCTTCACCCCGTCGACGTAAAACTCCGGCGAGCAGCGACCGCTGGTGCCCGTGCCTCGAGTGGACACGACCCTGAACTCGAAACCGCCGGAGGGCTCGATCGAGAAGCCCGGCACCACCCGGAATAGCTCCTCGGTCCTCAGCGGATTGCGCCGCGCGATGTCGTCGCGGGTCATGAAATGGCCCGCGCCGGCCATGCTGGTGCGTCGCTGATCGAATTCGGCGGTCCGGGCGGGCGCGGTCACGGTGACTTCCGGCAGGACCACCGCCACCCGCGTCAACCGCACGTCGATCTCGGCGGCCTGGCCGGGTCGGAGGTTCACCAACTGGCGTTGCCGCCCGAACCCGATCGCCCGGATCTCCACCGTGTGGCTGCCGCCCGGCAGGCTGTCGAGCTGGAAGGCCCCCGTCGCGGTGGTTCTGGCGCCATCGTCGAGGCCAAGCACGAGGACCTGGGCCTCGTTGAGCGGCGAGCCGTCGACGGCGCGGACGGTGCCTTTGAGCTGCGCGGTCCCGCGGGGTCCGGCCACCGAATCGACCTGACCCCGGGTTCGGTCGAAGGAGAGGGTCCGGATGGCGAGGATCCTTCCCTTGAGGTCGAGTTCCAACGGCGCGCCATCGATTCCGTTGACCCGGGCTCGGAACAACATCGCAACGTCGGTCGGCACACCGCAGATGGCGTAACGCCCGAGCGAGTCGGTGGTACCTTTCGCGAACTTGACATAGCTGGTCAGGCCGAGCTCGCGGGACACCACTCGCTCGCTCCACTCGACCCGGACTTCCCCTCCCGCGATCGGTCGGCTCGTCGTCACGTCGAGGAGGCCGCCGAGGACGGCACCACCCGCTTCCGCGCCCGCACCGGGGCAGACGCGCCTGGCGATCTCGTCGCCCGCGGTGCTGCTGAGGAACAGGTTGGTCACCACGCCCGCGCGGAGGTCCACGGTGCGATCCGGCGGGATGTAGCCGATTTCTTCCCACCGATGGTGGGTGAAGGCGATGGTGTATCGACCGGGGGCGAGGCTGTCGGAGAAGAACCGGCCCCTTTGGTCGGCGGTGATCGTCCTGTTGGTCGGCCCGCTCAAGGAGACGCTGGCCCCCGGGAGCGTCCCGGTGGTGAGCAAGCTGTCGAACACGTACCCTCGGACCGCGGCGAACGGCGAGGCCTGCCTCGGGGTTTGGGCCGCGAGCCCGGCCGGCCCGGCGAGGGCCAAACAGACGACGGGCCCCAGGACGTTCCGCAGTGTCATTGCCGCTCCCGCCCCCATCTCCCGTTCGTCCCCGTTTCTCGACCCGTGAAAAAGTAACCGCCGAGCCCGCTTGCCGCCCGTCGGTGCCCTCCGGGCGACCAATCGTCGAACGCCCCCTGGCCGCGCCGCCCAGCTTGCCTAACCATTGGGCCACCGTGGTTCACCCGTCCTCAACGGAGCATGCCCATGACCCGCAGAACCCTTTCGACGCTGTCGCTCGCGCTGTTCGCGGCCTGCAGCCAGGCCACCACCGATCCGCTCATGCCGTCGTTCGCCCAGGGAGGGGGTGGCGTCAAGCTGACCGGTTCGGGCCACACCGATCTCCCGATCTCCGGCGAGATGCGGAACTTCACCTTCCACGCCATCACTCACCCGGATGGAACCGTCTCGGGCAGCTATCGCTTGGCCCGGCACGACCTCGACATCTGGTTCCGGGTCGAGGTGACCTGCATGAGCACGAACGGCAACACCGCGTGGGTCGCCGGGATCATCTCCGAGACCAACGCCCCCAATCTGCTCATCGTGGGAAGGGTGTCCTACTTCTTCGCCGTTGACGGCGGCGAGGGCGATGGCGCCGTCGACAAGATCAGTCGCGCCCGCATCAACGATGCTCCCGGCCAGGACCAGGTCTTCTGCGGCCTGCAGCCCACCGCCATCTTCGACCCCAACCCCCTCACCATTCTCCAGGGGAACGTCCAGCTCCGGTAGCAACGGGACTGGCTCGGCCATTCGATCGGAGGTTCTCGCCGCGGAAGCGGCGGGAACCCTCCGGTTCCGGGCCTCATCGGCACGGCAGGCGCCACCAAGGGAGGGCGGGTTAGCTTACCAACGACTCCCTCACCCGGATGCCCAATGCACCAACCGCTCCGCCAGCTCGGTGTCGCCGCTCTGGTCGTCTCGACGGCCGCCGGTCCGGCCCAAGCCCAACGCCGGGCCACGACCACCCCCGCGCCATACGTACCGGGGGCCACTTGGGAGCGGCGGGAGCCCGCGACGGTCGGCCTCGACCCCGCCCGACTCGCCGCGGCGGTCGCCTTTGCCCAAGCCAACGAAGCCAAGACTCCCCGCGATCTCGAAGCGGCCCACTACCAGAGTTTCGGCCGGGAGCCGTTCGGCGACATCATCGGGCCGGTCAAGCCCCGCGGCCCCCAAACCGGCCTCATCGTCAAGGGCGGCTACCTGGTGGCGGCGTGGGGCGACCCCGACCGCGTCGACATGACCTACAGCGTGACCAAGAGCTTCCTCTCCACCACCGTTGGGCTGGCCGCCGATCGCGGCCTGATCCGGGTGACCGACACCGTATCGAAGAGCCAGGCCCCGGTCTACCGGCTTCGACTCACCGCGTCCGGAGAGCCCGCGACCAGCTACGGCGCGACCAAACTGCTCGACCCGTTCGACACGCCCCATAACCGAGCGATCACCTGGGATCACCTACTCCGGCAAACGAGCGATTGGGAGGGCACCCTGTGGGGCAAGCCGGAGTGGGCGGACCGACCCTCGCCCAACTCCGCCGAATGGGCCACCAGGCCGCGCAAGGCGCCGGGCACCGCTTGGGAATACAACGACGTACGGGTCAACGTCCTGGCCCTCGCGGCGACGAACCTCTGGCGGCGGCCGCTCCCGGACGTCCTCAAGGAACTCCTGATGGATCCGATCGGTGCCTCGTCGACCTGGCGCTGGTTCGGCTATGACAACGCTTGGGTGACGCTCGACGGCCGGCCGGTTCAGGTCGTCACCGGCGGTGGCCATTGGGGCGGCGGAATGTTCATCAACGCGTGGGACATGGCCCGCTTCGGCCTGCTGACCCTCCGCCGCGGTCAGTGGGGCGACAAGCGGTTGCTGTCCGAGGAGTGGGTCAAGAGCGCCCTCACGCCGACGGGCCCGGAGCCCACGTACGGCTACATGAACTGGTTCCTGAACACCGAGCGGAAGTGGATGCCGGCGGCGCCGGCCAACGCGTTCGGCCACGTCGGCAACGGCACCAATCTCATCTTCGCTTCGCCGGACCACGACGTGGTCGCCGTGGTCCGGTGGATCGACAACGCCAAGATCAACGAGTTTCTCGGGCTCCTGCTGCAGTGACGCGGGGGCCGGGGCGACTACTCCGGCCGGTAGGCCCGGGTGGTGTGCCGAGCGAGATCCGCCGGGTAGAAGTAGACCGGCCGCAAATCCCCCGTGGCGTACCGCTCCGCCTGGTCGTTGAAGTGCGCCGAGCCTAACAGCCCGCTCGCGCCGCCGGCCGTGACCGCCCGAGCCCGGACGCTGTCGCCAAACTCGACCACCGCGACGAAACTGTTTCCGCTGGTGCCGTAGAGCCTCTTGGTCCCCCGGTACGATCGCGCCCCGAAAGACGCCAGGCTGCCCCACTGCGCCGAGGTGAACCCCACCGGGATGCTCGGCTTGGCATCGTCGAACGGGTGGACGATCTCCGCCGAGATCCGCTGGAAACGGTTGATTTCCCCCCATGGCGTTCGCCAGGTCCCGAAGTCGGCCGTGAGCTTGGCCACCGCCGAGTCGAGAGCCTCGAGCCGAAGGGCCGGCCGAGTGCGGCGCGCCATGTAGTCGTAGGTCGAGATCCCCTCGGCGTCCTCGGCCGCCTCGGCCCGCCGCCACAACTCCATCCCCCAGTAGACCGCCAGCGAGGTGGCCACCGAGCCGACGCTCCACCGGCGGTCCCAGGCCCGAAGTTCGGCAATGGGCTCGGCGAGCCGGCCCCTCGCCGCCGGTGAGGCCCGTTCGTAGGCCTCCATCAGCCCGGGTAGCAGCCCATCGAACGCCGGCAGATGGCTGTCGTAGGCCGCCTTCACCAGTTCGTCGATCGTGAAGTCCTTTCGGGTACCCAGCACCGCCATCGCGTGGATCCCGCGCGGATTCTCGCTGCCTTCGTCGAAATACCGGGCGTATCCCGCCGCCTTCGGACTCACCGACTGCGGCCCGACGCCGGCCGCGCTATAGGGCCAGTTGTTGGTGTTGTAGACCCAGCCGTTCGGCGGGTTGACCACGTTGGGGCTTTCCTCGTACGAGTGAATCCCCTGCCAGTCGAGCGCCGGGTTGGTCCCGTCCACCGGTACCTGGTAGGCGAACCGGGGATCGCGTTTCGGAACGAAGTTGGCGTGGAAGTAGGCGATGGTGCCGTCGCGGTCGGCGTACACGGTGTTGTTCGACGAGTTGGTGTGGAGTCTGAGCGTCGCGATGAACTCACCGACGTTGCGCGCCTTGGTTCGCGAATATGACTGGGTCAGGGCCTTGATGGGTTCCTCCATCAGCCGAACGCTGACCCATTTTCCGCCCTGGGCCCGCACCACCGAGCCCCGGTGGGTTCGAAACGTCCTGAAGGTACGCCGGGTCATGCCGGACTCGGTTTTGACCGCGATCGCGATCTCCTTCACCGCTATCGCTCGCTGTTCCTGCCCCACCCGGTACCTCGGCCCGTCCGGGGCCTCCGTCACCTCTTCCAGATATTCGTCGATGTTGTCGACGTTACTGGAGGTGTGCATCCACCCGGCGTGCTCGTTGAAGCCCTGGTACACGAAGAACTGGCCCCAGGTCACCGCGCCGTACGCGTTGAGCCCTTCGTCGCTCGTCATCTGGAGCTCGGAGCGGAAGAAGAACGAAGTATGAGGATTGATCAGCAGCAGGGCCCGCTTGTTCACCGTGTTGCCAGGCGCGATCGCGATCCCGTTCGAACCACTCGGCTCGACGAACCCGACGGCCGGCTTCGCGGCGACCGTGGTCGAGCCACCATAGAACTTCTCCAACTCGGCGAGCGACACCCTTTCGATGTCGCCCCCGATGCTCCCTTCGGTGAAGGCGAGCGCCATCCACGGCTCGAACCGGGCAATGACTCGAGGCTTCACCTCCGGGTGTCGGTGGAGATAGTAGTTGAGCCCGGCCGCGAAGGCGTCCATCAAGGCCCGGAGCCAGTCTGGGCTCTCGGCATACCTCGCCTTGAGATCGAGGGTGTCCACGAAGAGCCGCATTCGGAGATCACGGAAGAGCGCCGATGCGCCTTCGGCTTCGGCGAGCCGCCCCATCGCGTTCAGGTAATTGGTCTCGACCCGATTGAAGTCATCCTCGGCCTGAGCGAACATGACCCCGAATACCGCGTCGGCGTCGGTGGCGCCCTTGACGTGGGCGATACCCCAGTCGTCCCGGGTGATGATCACTCGCGCGGCCCGGCGCTCCCAATCCCGGATCTCGGGATCCCCCGGCCCGCCGCATCCGGTGAGCGCCCCGATCAGGCTCGCGACGGTCAACCACCGGCCCCTCACGGCACTCTCCGAAACTCGATACCGGGCAATGCCGCCTCGAGCGGCAGCCGGACCCGGTCGATGGTCCCATCGGGTCCGGAGAGGAACTCGGCCAAGCCGCTGAAGGGGACCACCGCGCCCGGATCCGCGAGTTCGAACACGTCGTAGTGATAGTGGCCGAGCGGAGCGACCACGTCATCGATGCTCACTTGCAGCGCGCTCCCCACCACCGCGATCGTCGCGGCCCCATACCCCGGATGCTCGAATCGCCCGGCATACGCCGCGAGCGGGTGGCTCGGCGCGGTACCCGGCTTTCGTTCCTTGGCTCTCGTCTCGCGCGCCGTCTGGGCCCGCCCCTGCGCCTCCCGATCGAGCCGACGCTGCCGGCTCACCCAGTCGATCGGAGTGATCCCGAGCAACCGGTCGAACACCTGTCGCTGGACCAGCGTGGGGACGGGGTTGTTGCCTGACAGGTTCGTCATCACCATGACGCCGATCCGGTCCTCCGGCAGCCACGCCATTGCCGAAATGAACCCATCGATGCCACCCCCGTGTCCCACCTGCCGGCGGCCGCGATAACTGGTGACATTCAACCCGAGCCCGTAGGCCGAGTGGCCCAGCTCTCGAAAATCGGGAATGGTGGAGAGGTGCATCTGGGGCGCCTGCATCTGGCGCTCGTTGTCGAGCGACAACAGCCGCTTCCCGCCGGCCTCGCCCATGTCGATCCGGAACTGGATGTACTTGAGCATGTCGTCGATGGTCGAGTTGATCGAACCCGCGGGGCCGACCGGATCGAGGTTGCGGAAGGGCAGCCGGACCCACTTCCCGTCCCGCCAGGTATAGGGATGGGAGAAGTCACCGGCCCCCGGCGACTCCCGCACCGAGGTGTTGGACCGAACCATCCCGAGCGGCGCGAAGATCCGTTCTCGCACTTGGTCGTCCCAGGACTTGCCGGTGACTTGCTCGGTGAGGTACCCAGCCGCCATGAACATCAGGTTCTGATACTGGTACCGGGCCCGGAAGGCGGCCGTCGGCTCCAGGAACCGGAGCCGCTGCATCAGCTCTCGCCGAGTGAATGGCCGCCCATACCACATGTTGTCGTGACGAGGGAGACCGGATCGATGGGTGATCAGGTCCCGCGGGGTCATTCCCCGCGAGGCGAAGTCGTCCCACATCTCGAAATCGGGGAGGTAGTTCCGCACCGGGGTGTCCCAGGCGAGCCGCTTCTCGTCGACCAGCATGCCCATCAGCACGGCCGTGAACGACTTGCTGTTGGAGCCGATCGCCATCACGGTCCGCGAGGTGACCGGCTCCCTGCTCTCGACGTCGCGCCAACCATACCCCTTGGCGAGGACTACCTGACCGTCCTTGACGGCACCGACCGCCAGCCCGGGAAGGTGCCACTCGGCCATGGTCGCCTCGACCCAGCGGTCGAACCCGGTGAAGTTCGCGAAGGTTCGCCGCGGCTGGGCGACCAGGCTGGCCGGAAGCGCGCCGAGCGCCAGCGCGAACAGCGCTCGACGGGTGAGGCATCCCATCTGGACCTCCTTGCCACGGTGAGGGTGCGGGGAGACAATACGATATCCGGATGGTAGGTCTCCCGCTACCGGAAATCGAATGACGAACGCCGCCGCCACGCGGGGAGCGTGGCTGTTCCGTTATCGCAGCTGGATTCCGCCCATGGTACTCGGGGTGCTTCTCGCCGGGTTGTGGTCGGCCAGGGCTGTTCCCTCCGCGGGGCTGCCACGAATTCCCTTGTTGCTGGGCGTCGGCCTCGCGGCGGTCGGTCTCCTGGTTCGGGGCTACGCCATTGGCACTGCCGCCCCGGGCACCTCCGGCCGCAACACCCGCCGCCAGGTGGCAGATCACCTCAACACCACCGGCCCCTACTCCATCGTCCGCCATCCGGTGTACCTTGGAAACCTGTTGACCTGGCTCGGCCTGGCGGTGTCGACCGGGGTCTGGTGGGCGGTGGTGCTGACGGGCGCGGCTTTTGCCGGCTTTTATCGCGACATCGTGGTGCATGAAGAGCGGTTCCTGGCGGGTAGGTTCGGAGCGAGCTACGGCCAGTGGGCCGCTCGAACGCCGCGGTGGGTTCCCGGTTGGCGTGGTTGGGTTCCGCCGGCCTGGCCGTTCGCCTGCAGGATCGCCCTGCGGCAGGAGTACTATGGCTGGTTCACGGTGACGTTCTTCTTCGTCGTCCTCGAGATGGCCGCCCGGGTCATCCACGAGGTCCGGCCGCTGCTCGCGCCGGGGTGGATAGCCGTGTTCGTCGCGGTCGCCCTCGGGGCTGCCGTGCTCCGTTATCTCCAGCGCCGCACCACCGTCCTCGACCTTCCTGGCCGATGACCAGACTGCCCGCCACGGCGGCCCGGCTGCCGCTCTTCATCGCGTCGCTGTTGCTGGTATCGCGGACCCCCGACCTGGCATCGCAGACCGCCGCCGCACCAGCCGATTCCCAGTTTGTCCTCCAACCGCGTGTCTTTCCCAAGCCGCTGGTGTCCAAGCAGGACGCCCTGATTTGGGGGGCCGCGTTGGCCGCCGCGGCGGTGGCGGACCTTGCCGTTCGCGACTTCGCCCAGGGCCAGCGGAGCGCGTTTACCAACGACGCCGCTTCGGTGGGCAATTCGTTAGGCACGGCCTACGTCTGGGCCCCTGCCCTGGTGGGCACCTGGCTGGTTGGCGTGGCGGCCGGCGAATCGAAGCTGGCGAAAGCCGCGGCTTGGGCCGCCGCCTCGGGGACGGTGAGCGGGGGCATCACGGCCCTCGCCAAAGCCACCTTCGGCCGGAAACGTCCGCCCGCGGGTGATGCCACCTCGTTCGACCCCTTCAGCGGAAACAGCTCGTTTCCCTCGGGCCACACCTCCTTCGCTTTCGCGATCGCGTCGAGCCTGGCTCACGCGACCAAGGACGGCTGGTCGGATGTCGGGCTGTACGCCCTCGCTGGGTTCACCGGGTGGAGCCGAATCAACCATGATCGACATTGGGTGTCTGACGTTGTCGCCGGGGCGGCCTTGGGCTTCCTGGTGGGGCGCCAATTGACCCTGGGACGGCTTCGAGCCCGACCGATCGTGGCTCCCAATGGCGCCGGCATCGCGCTGACCTTCTGATCCTCATTGCGCCCGTCGCGCGAAGAGGAACCTGGCGTAGCCGATTTCGGCGGCATTCTTGGTCAGTTCCACGTTGACCCAGGCAACCACGTCGGCAAACGGCCGGCCGCGAAATGGCCACCGGGTCCGCTCATTCGAGGCGAGGTCGTCCGCCGCCAGCCCGGCCACCTCGGCGCGCCACCGGTCATGGAGCCCCCGAATCCACTGGCGCACCCCACCCGCGGACCCCGGCCAACGGACCTCGTCTTTGGTTAGGGTCCCGCCGCCGAAGCCATGATCGAGCGCCATCGACCACCAGAAACCGATGTGCCAGGTGGTCCACCCGATACTCGGGGGGCCGAGGTCGTAGCCCTCGTGGTCGGGCCACCCGGCGGCCCACTCCCCGTTGGGCATCGCGATGAGATGGAGCCCTCGATCCGCTGGCCGCCAGAGGCACTCTTCGTCGGTTAGCGTCTCGAGGTGGTACCAGGCGAGGCCCCAGGCGGTTTCGAGTTGTCTCGCCAAAGTGGTTGCCACATCGCTCATTCGCTCCGCTCCTTGGGCTTCGCGACCCGGCTGCCGGGTCGGTCCGGGCCAACGCCCCGCGGCTCTCGGGTAAAGGTCAGCGATAAGGTCAGCGATGCTGATCGAACAAGACCGGATTGCCGTCGGGGTCCACCACCACGAAACTCGCCGGACCGGTCGTGGCCTCGTCGGCCTCGCTGGAGAAGGTCAGCCCCTTGGCTCGGAGTTGCCGCTGGAGTTCCCGGACATCGGTGAAGCTGGCGAGCGGCTGGGCGCTCTGGTCCCACCCCGGGTTGAAGGTGAGGATATTCTTGTCGAACATCCCCTGGAACAGGCCGATGACGGTCGTCCCGTTTATGAGAATCGCCCACGCCTTGCCATCCCCGCCGGTCATCGCGAAGCCGAGTTTCTCGTAGAAGCTCTTGGACGCTTGGAGGTCCTTGACTGCCAAGCTGATCGAGAATGCCCCGAGTTGCATGGTCATGCTCCTTGAATGGTCGAAGAAATGGCTTGCCCGACGAGGGCGGCTTTCCGGCGCCGGAGCACTCCGGCGGTGAACAGGCTCATGACTAGTCCAACCGGCAGCGGCTCGAGAAAAGTCATCGCGGAGCGGAACACCGGGTTCTGGTACCTCTGCTGGAACACCGCCATCTCGTGACGTTTCCTGGCCAGCTCGGCATCGGTGGCGCCGTCCGCCCTGGCTTGCTCGATGACGTGTTCCGCGTACTGCTTGCCGAAATCCGGCCACACCGCCGTGTACAGTACGTTCCATGTGGCCACGTAGAAGATCGAGGCGAGGCCCACCATCGCCACGCTCATGCCGAAGGAGATCTCGCCTTGGCCAACCCGGTCGCGGTAGGACTTGACCCCGAAAAAGACCATCAAGAACGCGGCGACCATCGAGGTATAGCCAAGGACCTCGGCGGAACCGAACCCGACTCGGTCCGCCACCCCCGTACTGAGGACCATCAGACCCGACAGGATCAATCCCGCGATCACGCCGAACGTCACCACCGTCTTCCGCATCTCGAACTCCGAATCGGTTGAAGATGGCGCAAGAATAGGGTCGGCGCGCCCGGCGCGCGTGGAGATTGCCGCGTCCCTGTTGGATATCGTCTCGCCAATCGGTGTAGTCGTCGAGCAGCTGCTCGATCCGGCAGAGCCGCGCCACCAGACCCCGCCATGACTCGAACAGCTCGGGCCGCTCGGCATGGAAGCAGACCGCGGCGATCGGGATCAGAACGGGTTCGATCCGGCGGACGGCCCGATCGGCGAAGCTCTCGAGGTCCCCGACCGCCGGCGCGAACCGGTCGGCGGCGGCGTCCGTGGCCCGCATCCAGTAGCGGCGATAGATCGCCCAGAACGGCGCCGCCGGGCCGAAATAGTCCAGGTACGGCGTCAGGCACTCGCTGTGGAGCAGGGCGGTGGCGGGGATCAGTGACAGATCGGCTGTGCTTCCGTCCACGAGATCGTCCACCAACCGGACGAAGTAGTAGGCGCTCATGGTACTATACACCACCGCCCCGTGAAACCGGGTCTCGCCGCGGGACCCCGCCGCGCCGGCCGCCCACCAGGGCAGCAAGAGCATCGGGAAGCGGCGGGGGTGGGTGAAGTAGTCCGCCAGGGTTCCGGTCGGGGAAAGCGACTCGAGCCAGGGCAGCAGCGCGGTCCCGAGCGACGGCGTCTCGCGGCGGATCGTGTCCACCAATCGATCGGCCGCCCGGTGGATCAGGGCCGCGAGAGCCGGATCGTAAGGAGTGTTCGTCAATGTCGACCCCGCGCGCCACGCTCGGCGAGTTGGAGCGGTTGATGATCCAGGCCGCGGCCTGGGCGGCCGAGGCCGATCGGCTGCTGGAACGGGCCGGTGTCGGCCCCGGCTGGGCCATCGCCGACTTGGGCTGCGGCCCGGCTGGCATCCTGGCCGAGGCATCCCGGCGGGTCGGGCCGGCGGGCCAGGTGGTCGGGGTCGAAGCGGCACCGGACCGCGCCATCGCGGCTAGGCTCGGCGCGGCGGCGGCCGGCCTGCCTAACGTCATCGTCCGGATTGGCGACGCGGCCCGGACCGAACTCCCGGCCGGCTCCTTCGATCTGGCCCACGCCCGGTTTCTCACCCAGGAGGTCGACTGCGACCAGCTCCTCACGGAGATGGTCCGTCTGGTGCGCCCCGGCGGCCTGATCGCGCTGGAGGAGCCCGGCGACCTCCCCTGGGAAATCGACCCGGAGCCCGCTGGCTACCGCCGGATCGAACCGCTGGTTCGGGCCCGGTTTCTGGCCCGGCCCACCGCCGCCGGCAGCGCCTTGGTGGCGCGGTGCCGGCGAGATCTGTCCGTCCTCGACGCCCGAGAAGTCCGCCTCGAGTTGGCGGGAGGCGATCAATACGCCGCCACCCCCCGCCACGCCCTGGCCGCCGCGGCCCCCGCTCTGCTGGCGGCCGGTTCCGCCGATGCCGCCACCCTCCGACGAGCCGATCGCGCCCTCCGCGCGGCCGCCCGGGATCGGGCCGTTCGCCACCGGAGCTTCTCGGTCGTCCAGATCCTGGCCCGGGCGGCCTAACGAGGAAACCCGAACCGGTCCAGCATCGCCCGGAATTTGGGGTCCCGCCGAAACTCCCGGAAGAACGGCACGATCATCACCCCGGTGGCGATGGGGCCGTCCTCCCGCACCACCCGCCCCAGCAAGGCGATGGTCCGGTCGAGGTCGCCCACCGCCGCGGTGGCGTAGCTCTGGATCGTGGGCGGCAGCGCGGCCAGCCGCGCCTCCGACTGCGCCACCAGCCGCCGTGCCTCGGGACGGTAGCCTGGCTCGACGTAGGCCCGCATCCACGACCGAGTCAGGGCGGTGGTGTCGCCTAACTGAGCCATGATCCTGACCGCGTCCTGGTACTCGCCGAGCGCGAGATGGGACATGGCCGACCCGTACAGCGCGTAGCCCATCAGCAGCTGGCGCCCCGGATCGCCCGCCAGGCCGCCCGAGGACGCCAGCAGTGCCATGGTCCGGGCCGACTGGGCAATCGCCTCGCGAGGCCGCTCGGCGGCCTGCAGCGCCATCGACAGCGCGTTGCTCGCCGCCGGCGAGACCGGATCCAGCTCCACCGCCCGCCGCGCCGCCGCGGTCGCCTCCCGCCCCCGCCCGACCAGGGCCAGCAACTCGGCCAACCACTGGTGGGCCGTCGCGTAGGAGGGATCGGGCGCGATGGCCCGGCGGAACCGACCTTCCGCCGTCGCGATGTCCCAGTCGGAATAGAAAAGTACCTCGCCCAACGAGGCATGGGCTTCCGCCAGGGTGCTGTCGAGCGCCAAAGCCCGCTCGGCCGCCTGCTTGGCCCGAGCCCAAGCTACTTGCGGGGGCAGCGCGGCCACCCCGAACTGCTTGTACAACACATACGAATCGGACAGGCCGCTGTAGGCCCGCGCGAAGGTGCTGTCGATCCGAAGCGCCGCCTCGAACCGCTCGACCGCAGCGACCAGGTCGGCGGGGGTTCGCCGCCGCCACAGGCTGCGACCGACCGAGTACTCCCGGTAGGCGTCAGCGCTGACCGACGCCGGCCGGCCCAACGCTCCCCGCTCGACCGATCCCAGCCGCACCGGGAGGGCCTCAGCAACCCGTTGCGCCACCTCGGACTGGAGCGTGAATACGTCGGACACCGCCCCGGTGAACTCGGCGTCCCCGATCGAGAGCCCGTCCGAGACCCGAATCAGCGAGGTCAGGACCCGGACCTGCCGGCTGCCACGCTCTTCGTGCCAGCGGATCGTACCGGTCACCAGGTAGTCGCAATTGAGCTCCCGGCCGACATCCGCGACGGTCCGACCCCCAGCCAGCGAGATCGTGTTGTTGCGGGCGACCACCGCGAGGTCGCGGAGCTTGGCGAGCCGGAAGGTGATCTCCTCGGTCAGTCCTTCGGCGAAAAGCTCAGCGTCCTCGAGGCCGAGGCTGCGGAGGGGCAGCACCGCCACTCGAGTGGGCCCGGTGGCCCCGGACCGCGTTGTGGCGAGCCACGCGGCGCCAACCGCGACCGCCGCAACCGCTCCCGCGGCAGCCCACACCAGCCACCGGCGGCGAGCCGGCGACGACGCGGACCGGCTTCCGGTGGAGCGGCCGGTGGTCACCGAACGAGCCGGCGCCGGCCCGAGTCGCCGAATCCGGTCGAGCTCTGCCGCGAAGGCCCCGGCGGAAGGGAACCGATCCACCGGGTCCTTCGCCAACGCGGTCGCCAAGGCGGCCTCGAGCTCGTCCCGCACCGTGGCCCGCCCGCTCTGAGCCGGCGGGACGGGGTCCATGGCGTGACGGGCCATCAGCTCCCGGGCGGTTTGCCCCATGAATGGCGGGTGGCCTACCACCATCTCATAGAGGACGCAGCCGAGACTATAGGTGTCGCTCCGGCCGTCGAGCTCGCGGTCGCCGGTGGCCTGCTCCGGGCTCATGTATGACGGGGTCCCGAAGATCATTCCGGTCGCGGTCAGGTTGTCGATCCCCTGGTCGAGCATCCGGGCAATCCCGAAGTCCGCGACCATGGCCTGGCTGCCGGAGAGGAGGATGTTCTCGGGCTTGATGTCCCGGTGAACCAGGCCACGGTCGTGGGCGTGCTGGAGGGCTTCGGCAACATCGTGGGCGAGCCGAAGGGCGTCGTCGATCGGCAGTTGGCCTTCTCGGTCGAGCCGATCTCGCAGCGACTCGCCCTAGACGTAAGGCATTACATAGTACTGCAGTCCGGCCTCAGCCCCAGAGTCCAGCAAGGTCACGATGTGGGGATGTTGCAACCGCCCAGCGATGGTGATCTCTCGCTGGAATCGCTCGCCCATGGCCGCCCACACTGGCCAGGTCCGGATTCACCACCTTGATCGCCACCGACCGACTGTGCCGGAAGTCCCGAGCCAGGAAGACGGTAGCCATGCCGCCTCGGCCCAACTCCCGCTCGACGCGGTAGCGGTCACCAACGGCTTGTTGCAGGCGATCGATCAGGGCCGGTTCTACCTTGGAGGTGACGCGGAAATGTAGCGCCAGGCCACCGGTCTCGGGACAAGCCCCTCCCCCGCCGCGGCTGCCCGCGGTATCCTAGGCGGGTCCCTTCGAGGTGGTCCTCCGTGCGTCGTCTCCTGGCAGTCGCGGCCCTTCACTGCCTGCTCCCGGCCGCCGCCGCGCAGCCGGTTCGATACGACGTCTACTCGAACGGCATCCGAATCGCCGAGCTCACGACGGGACCGACCTTCGGGATCCGAAAGCTCGACGTCCGAACCAACGGGTGGGGGCCCCGCCGCGCTTCTACCGCCCGTTCGGCCGCCACCGACACCGCGTTCGCGTTGTGGGGCAGCGCCAGGGACCTGGTGGGTCACCTCGGGTCGTTCGCGACCGTGCCGTGGAGCCGGCTCCAGTTGGTGGGTTGGCCCGACCAGGCGACCCTCTACCAGCGCCACGGCGACATCTCGGCTATGGTGCGGGGCCGTACCGTGAGGGCGGCGCGCTGGGTCGAGCGAGATGCCACCCGTCCCCTCGACCTGGTCATCGGCCCCGACGACGCGCTCCTGGCCGCGATCGACGTCTCCGGCGAATTAGTGGTCGTTCGGCCCGGCTACGAGGGGTTCACCAACGTGGCTCGGTGGCGCGATCCGGCCCGGGTCTCCCAGGCCCGTTTCGGCTACCGATCGTTGGGAAAGATCATGGTCCCGATGCGAGATGGGGTCAGGCTCGCCACCCTGGTCTACCTCCCGGACGGCCCCGGCGTGGAGGGACCGTTCCCGGTGGTGTTCATCCGGACCCCGTACGGCATTGGCGACCTGATCGACCGAGGATATCAGTACCCGGCGCGCGGCTACGCGCTGGTCGTACAGGCCACTCGAGGCACCTCGTTCGCGGATCCGGCGCACCGATCGGAAGGCGACTGGTACCCGGTCATCCACGAGCCCGATGACGGGGCCGACGCCCTCGATTGGCTCGGCAAGCAACCGTGGTCCGCCGGCAAGGTCTGCATGCAGGGCGGCTCCTATGTCGGCTACACCCAATGGGCTGCCGCCATGGCCCGCAATCCCACCCTCAAGTGCCTGATTCCGGAAAGCTCGATGGGAACGGCCTTCTCGGACCAGCCCTACATGGGGGGCAGCTTCGTCGAAGGGATCGCGTTCTACAGCTTCTGGATGCTGGAGCAGCGGCTCTTGCCGAACCGGACCTGGAACGAGGTCCTTCATCACCGCCCCCTGATCGACATCGATCGGTTTGGGCTCGGCAAGGAGCTGCCCCAGTGGAACACGCTGTTGGGGAACCTCACCAACAACGACTACTGGAAGCGTCAGGACTGGTATCGAGGGACCCATCCCCGAGCGTTCTCCGCGTTGCAGATCAGCGGATGGTGGGACGACGACTTTCCCGGGACCGAGAGCAATTGGGCCCTGATGGACAAGTACGGCCAGGGCGCCCAGCGGTTGCTGATCGGCCCCTGGCGTCACGGCTACAACCTCGACCGGCAGCTCAACGGCTATTCGTTCGGGGCCGACGCCCTTCGAGACGACATCGCCCTCCAGAAACAGATGTGGTATGACTACATCCTGAAGGGCCTCGCCAATGGCGCCGACCAGCCCCGGGCGACGTACTTCGTGTTAGGCAGCAACGAGTGGCGCGAGGCTTCCGCTTGGCCGCCGGCGGAAGCCCGGGCCGAGAAGTGGTATCTCCACAGTGACGGCCAGGCCGCCCGACTCCCGACCGTTGGGGCGCTGGCGCAAGCGCCGCCCTCGGGCGACCAGCCGGCCGATCGGTATCGTTACGACCCGGCCAACCCGCCCCCGAACTGGATGAGCTTCGATCAGATGCTCCGCTGGGAGGACGTCCAGAGCTACCCCTACGACATGAAGGACATCGAGGCGCGGCCCGACGTGGCCGTGTTCACCTCGGCGCCGCTGGAACGCGATCTCACCATCGCCGGAGAGTTGACCGCGGTGCTCTACGCCTCGACCGACGTCAAGGACACCGATTGGTGGGTCCACGTCTCCGACGTCGATCCCCGGGGTGGGTCGCACCGGATCACCCAGGGAATGATTCGGGCGCGGTTCCGCCACAACGACGACCCCCAGCACCACATCTTCGGCTCGAACTTCGAAACCGAACGGCTCTTGTCGGGAGATCCGGCCGAGGTGGTCCGCTACGAGTTTGGAATCCGCTCGATCGCGAACACCTTCAAGAAGGGCAATCGAATCCGGATCGCGATCATGAACGCGCTCGACAACTACTCGTTCCCGAACTCCAACACGGGTGGCAACGAAGCCCTGGTGACCGAGACCGTGGTCGGCAACATGGCGATTCACCACTCGGACAGGTATCCGAGCCACGTGGTGCTGCCGGTGATGCCGCGCTGATTTACTGACCGGCCCGGGCCTTGGCCTCCGCGTCGACGGCCGTCTCCCACCCGGTCAGCAGCGGCCGGAGCCGCGCGGCGACGTCGGACCGGGTCGAGGCCAGGTCGGCCCGCTCCCCGAGATCGCGGCGAACGTCGAACAGGTAGGTGTTGGGCCCGTCGATGAGGAGCTTCCAGTCGCCCGACCGGACCGCTCGTTGGGTGAGCCCACCCGCGGCCGTGCGCCAGAACAAGGTCCGCTCGATTTCGGGGACATCGCCGGAGAGCATCGGCAACAGGTCGATCCCATCGGGCGCGGGATCGGCGACCGCGGCGCCGACCGCGGCCAGAATGGTGGCCGTCAGGTCCATCGTCATCCCGACCTGGCCGCTGACTCGCCCCGCCGGAATTCGCCCCGGCCACCGGAGCAACGCCGGCACCCGGATTCCCCCTTCCCATAACGTCCACTTCCGTCCGAACAGCGGCGCGTTCCGGGAGAGCCACTCACCGCCATTGTCGTTGGTGAAGATCACCAAGGTGTTGCTGGCCAGCCCCATGCTGTCGAGCGTCGTCAGGATCCGGCCGACCCCCTGGTCGGCGTTCTCCACCATCGCCACGTAGTCGGCCCGGGTCCCCGTCGCCGAGTCGTACGGCATGAGGTGAGCGGCGTTCCGCCGCGCGACCGACGGGCGGCCCGGCGGTTGATAGGGCCAATGGGGCGTGCCGTAGCTGACCTCGAGAAAGAACGGTTGTCGGCCCCGCTCCCTGATGAAGCGGACCGATCGTTCGGTTATCACGTCGGTGAGGTAGCCCTCGACTCTCACCGCCCGCTCGTTCTCGAACAGGTCGGGCCGGCCGTCCCCACCGGTGTGCTGGTAGTAGTCGACGTAGCCGCTCTTGAAGCCAAAGAAGTAGTCGAATCCGTGGGCGCCCGGGCTGAACGCGGGTTGGTATCCGAGATGCCACTTGCCGATCAAGGCCGTGGCGTAGCCACGCCTTTTGACCAGCGCCGGCAGCGACGCCTCCGACGCGGGTAAACCCACCTCGGCATGGCGCGAGGTTGGACCGCCGAGCGGTTCCTCGAGCCGATAGCGCTGCTGGTAGCGCCCGGTGATGAGCCCGGCCCGGGTCGGAGTGCAGAACTGGCCGTTGGCGTAGAAGTCGGTGAGTCGGACACCCTCGCGGCCGATTCGATCGATGTTCGGCGTTCTGACGTCCGGGGCGCCGTAGCTCGAGAGGTCCCCATAGCCCATGTCGTCGGTAATGATCAGGACGACGTTGGGCCGCGATTGCGCGGTCGCGGCGGACCAGAGCCCGACCAGCGCGACCATGACCAGCCACAGCCCCATGCGCTCCTCCCGGTTCGTCTGCCGGACGACCGACCCGGCGCCCTTCAATCATAGCGATGATGTCGGCAGGGAGCCGCCCCACCCGCCCCGGCCCCGCTCGCGTTATCATTGAGGCCCGAGCCATTACCGACGCCCGAGGATCGATGACCACAGCGGGCCCAGCGACGGACGCAGACCAGCCGCCTGGCCGCGCCACCGGCCCCCTTTGGCGTTCCGCCCTCGAACGGGTCGTCGATGTCCGGCCCGACGAATTCCGGTCCCTGGCCCTTGCCTGCGGCTACTTCTTTTGCCTCTTGGCCAGCTGGTTCATCATGCGGCCGATTCGCGAGCAGTTCGGCGTGGCCGGCGGCACCGTGAACCTGCCTTGGCTCTACACCGGGACCCTGGTCGCCACGCTCGCGGTCCACCCGCTGTTCGCCGCCTTGGTCGCGCGCTGGCCACGCCGGGTGTTCATCACGGTGTCGTATCGGTTCTTCCTCCTCAACATCCTGGTGTTCTTCGGGCTTTTTCGAGTCATCCCCGAGGCGAACACGGTGTGGCTCGGGCGGGTCTTCTTCGTCTGGACCAGCGTCTTCAACCTGTTCGTCACTTCGGTGTTCTGGGCCTTCATGGTCGATGTCTTCCGAACCGACCAAGCCAAGCGGCTGTTCGGCTTCATCGGAATCGGGGGGACGGTGGGCGGAATCGCGGGGTCGGCGCTCACCGCGTGGTTGGCCCGGCCGATCGGACCAACGCAACTGCTCCTGGTTTCCGCGGTGCTGCTCGAGCTCGCGGTGCAATGCGTTCGGCGGCTGAACCAGGTCCACCAGCCCGAGGCGGGCGCCGGCCCCTCGACGCGGGCCGGGGACGAACCGGTCATCGGCGGCACCAGCCTGGCCGGCGTCTGGCACGTGCTCCGATCGCCGTACCTGATCAACATCTGCCTGTTCATGCTGCTGTTCACCATCGGCTCGACGGTTCTGTACTTTCAGCAGGCCCAGCTCGCGGAGCGCCATTTCACCGATCGGGCCGCCCAGACGGCCTTCTTCGCGAACCTGGACCTCGCCGTCCAGGTCCTCACCGGACTCACTCAGGCCTTTCTCACCGGGCGCCTCATCAAACATTTCGGACTCACCTTCACCCTGGCCCTTCTGCCGGCGATCTCGGTTCTCGGGTTCCTGACGATGAGCGCGGCGCCGGTGGCGGCCTCTTTCGCGGTGTTCGTCGTGTTCCAGGTGATCCGCCGAGCCGGGGAATACTCCTATGCCCGGCCGGCTCGAGAAGTGCTCTATACGGTGTTGTCCCGAGAGGACAAGTACAAGGCCAAGCACCTCATCGATACCTTCGTGTACCGCGGCGGGGATCAGATCGGGATCTGGAGCATGCGGGGGATGACGGCGCTCGGGTTGGGTCTGACTGGTACCGCCGTCGTCGCCATTCCGCTCTCGGCCCTCTGGCTCGGGATCGCGGTGTGGCTGGGTCGGCGACATCACACTATCGCGGCGGGAGGACGTTGATCGTGCGCATTGGGGTCGTCTTCGATTCGCCATACCGGGGTTGGACCGCGGAACAGCACCGCGAGCAGATGGAGAAGGAGATGGCCGGCAAGGTGCCCGAGGTCACCGAGGTGGACATCGAATACCAGGTCGGTCGTACCCTGATCGAGCTCGGCCACGAGATGGAGCTGTTCGGCTTCCACGACGACCTCCGCGAGGTCATCGACCAATGCGGCGCCTGGAAACCCGACCTGGTGGTCAACTGCGCGGAATCCTGCGGAGACTCGGGGCACGACTACGTGGTGCCGGCCCTGTTGGAGACCCACGGGATTCGCTATACCGGCACCTCGCCCTTGGGTTTGCTCACCACCAGGGACAAGGCGATGAGCAAGAAGGTCCTCGCGTACCACGGGATTCAAGTCCCCGGGTTCGCCACCTGGAGGACCAACGAGGTCGTTCGAGACACCCCGCCGCTCAAGTTCCCGTTGATCGTCAAGCCGCTCGCCGCCGACGCCTCCGAAGGCATCGCCATGGCGTCGGTGGTGAGCGACCGTGACGAGTTGGCCGAGCGGGTGAACTTCGTCCACCAGCGCTTCGAGCAACCGGCTATCGCCGAGGAGTTCATCGAAGGCCGGGAGCTGTACGCCAGCGTGGTCGGCAACGACGAGACCCTGGAGATCTTGCCCCTCACCGAGCTGGTGTTCGACAAGGAGAAGAACGCGCCCGAGGAACGAATCGCCACCCAGACCACCAAGTGGGACGCGCCCTACCGCCGGCGCAAGGGCATTCGCTACCAGTTCGCCAGGCCGGTCTCCGCGGCCGCGAAGGAGCGAATCGAGCAGATCTGCCGTACCGCATTCGGAGCGCTGTGGCTCCACGACTACGCCCGGATCGACCTGAGACTCTCGGAGACCGACGAGATCTGGGTGCTCGAGGCCAACGCGAATCCCTTCATCGCCCGTGGCCACGAGGTCGCGAACGCCGCCGACAAGGCCGGGATGCCTTATCCCCAGTTCATTCAGCGAATCCTCGATGAAGCGGCCAGGCGTTATGCCCGCGCGTAGGCGGGACATGAACCCGCTGGACGATCCCCGCTGCCAATGCGGGTACCCGCTCCAGCGCTTCTGGCCGCACTGCCCCGATTGCGGCCGGGCCCAGGTCTGGCGCGACACCGCGGAGATCTCGGGGGACAGCTGCCACCACTGCGGCTGGGCCATCTCGCCGAAGTTCACCTACTGCCCCTGGTGCGCCACGATGGTGTACGATGAGCGGTTCTCCGCCAAGGAACCGCTCAAGGCGCCCAAAGGGTTCCGGATGGACGCCAAGTGCGACTGGGGCTGCGGCGGCGGGGTGCAGTATCCGATGCCCAACTGCCCCTGGTGTGGGCGCCGTCAGACCTGGAACGAGGACGCCCAGTTCGAGGGCGACTGCCCCCATTGCGCCCGTGGGGTCGACGACTGGATGGACTATTGTCCCTGGTGCGGAGAGGACGCCACCGGCCGCGACCTGATCCCCAAGGCCATCCGGCAGGTGCGCCGCCTCCTCAAGGTGAGTGCCGTCGCGGATTGGGGCTATCGCATCCTCCTCCGACCCGGCGTGTCCGGCGTCGATCCGAAGTACCCCAAGGTCGTCGAGATCGAGCAGCGTTACGTCACCCGGGCCCGCCGCCGCGACGAAATCCCTTGGCCGACGCTGATCGGCCTGGTCAGCCACGAACTGGGGCACAGCTTCCTCTACCACCACTGGCATTGGGCCCAGTCGCGCCGGTTCCAGCGCGCCTTCGGCGAGGTCCGGAAGGCGTACCGTATCAACGACGACGCCTGGGTCGACTTCCAGCGGCGCCGGGTGGCCAATCGCCCGGTCAACCACGTCAGCGGCTACGCCGCCCGCCACCCCCAGGAAGACTTCGCCGAGACCTTCCGCTACTACATCACCCGGCGGGGGCGCCTTCGAGAGCTGTTCGCCGAGCTCGGCAGCAAGCGCAAGGGCGTCCCGGTCTACGAGAAATTCCTGGTGCTGCACGACTACGTGCGCTCCCTCCGGGACTGGCGCTAGATTCTCCCCGACCCCTTCACCTGTCGGGCCCGATGCTCCGCTCCTTGCCGTTGGGCCATGGCGTCGCCACGGTCCTCTCGCTCGCGTTAGGTATCGGCGCCGGCACCGCCGCCTTCGGAGTGATCGACGCCGTCCGGCTCCGGTCGCTTCCGTTTCCCGACGGCGACCGCCTGGTGGTCATCAGCGAGATCCCGGCGGCGGGCGCCGCCGAGGGAACCGAGCCCTGCCCCGGCGGCTGCGACGTCGGCTACGAGCTGTTCGCCAACCTCCTCCGACGGCACCCGTTCCGGTCGGTGGACCAGGTCGCCGGCTACACCTCCGGGGGCAAGGCGCTCACGGTCGGCGGCGAGCCGATCCTCCTCTCCGGGGGGGTGGTGAGTCCCAATCTCTTCGGGCTGCTCGGGGCGAAGCCGATGTTGGGCCGGCTCCTCACCGAGCAGGACGATCGCCTCGGGGTCGGCCTTGCCACGGTGATCAGCCACGAGATGTGGACGAACTACCTCGGCCGACGCCCCGACATCGTGGGGCAGACCGTCAAGCTTTCGGATTCCCGATATACCGTCGTCGGGGTGATGCCCCCTGGCTTCGACCACGAGACCGGCAACCGGTTCTGGCTTCCCGCCGTGCCGACGCTCGATCCGAGCACCCGGCTATCGATCCGCTCCCTCACCGCGATCGCTCGGCTCACACCGGGCACGACCGTCGACCAGTTCTCGGCCGAGCTTGCCTCGATCGATCCCGCGCTCCTGACTCGGGAGGCCGGCGGTGCGGTCGTGACGAGCCGGTTCGTCGCCGTTCCGCTCCGGCAACGGTACGCGGCCTCGACCAGATCGCACGACCTGATCTTCGCCGCGATCGTCGCCGGGCTGATCCTGATCGCGGCGGCCAATGTCGCCAATCTGGTCTTGGTGCGAAGCCTCGCTCAGCGCCGAGTGTTCGCGATTCGGGCGGCGCTCGGGGCCGATGTCCGGCGGATCGTGGCGGGCGTCTGGGGTGAACAAGCGGTGCTCGTGGGTCTTGCCGCCTTGCTCGGACTCGGGATCGCCGCCGGGCTCCTCGGGGTCCTCCGAGACGTCGCGGTGCTCCAGTCGATCCGGCCGGCGGGCATGGAGTACCGGCTCGACCTGCGGGCCGCCTCGTTCGCGGTCGCCCTGGCGGCCGGGTTGGTGCTCGTCTTGAGCGCGGTGCCCGTCAGGCTGGCTCGCCGCACTGACGTGCAGGGCGTGCTCCGAGAGGGAGGCCCGCGGACCGGCGGGGCCGGGTGGCTCGGGGCGCAGCGGGCCTTCGTGGTCGCCCAGCTCGCGATCGCAGTGGTCCTCTTGACCGCCGCGGGCCTCCTGGCCAAGACCGTGTCTCGGCTTGGTCGCCTCGATCTCGGATTCGAGCCGGCCAAGCTGATCGAGGGGACCCCCAGTTTCCCTCACCCCTGGCGTGTCGAGGAGAAGTACCTCCCGGTGACCCGTCAGATCGTCGCCGAACTCGGCCTCCTGCCCGGGGTCGCGCGGGTGGCCGTCCGGGCCGAGGCCCCGCTCGCCCCCCGGGGCGCCCCGGTCACCATTACCCTGGACGGGCAAGCCAACCCCTTGCCGGGGTCGGTAGTGCCGCGGACCGGCTTCGCCATCGACACGGCCTATCTCGGCACGCTAGGCATCCCCGTGGTGCGGGGTCGCGGGTTCGGACCGATCGATGGTCCCCAATCGCCCCCGGTCGTGCTGGTGAACGTTTGGGCCGCGGCCCGGTGGTGGCCGGGCCAGGACCCGGTCGGCCGGACCATTCGGATCGACTCGGCACCGGGGCTCCCGGCTGCCTACACCGTCGTGGGAGTGGTGGCCGACAATCGGGCCGCCCAGCCCGGCCTGCTGCTGGCCCAGCCTGGCGCCGAGCTCTACCGCCCGCTCGAGCAGGCCCCTTCGGCGTTCCCCACCTTCCTCGTCGCCACCAGCGGCGGCACCGCTCCCCTCGTCAAGCCGGTCAGGGAAACCTTGGCCCGGCTGGTGCCCGACCGGCCGCTCTTCGCGGGGCCGGTCACCGATCGGATCGACCGGCAGCTGGCCGGGGTCCGAACCAACGAGTATCAGATCCTGGGCTTCGCGGGGATCGGCCTCCTCTTGGCGGTGATCGGGGTCTACGGGGTGTTGGCCTTTGCGGTGGGACAACGAACCCAGGAAATCGGGATCCGCGGCGCGCTCGGCGCCCGACGAGGCGACCTGATCCGGCTGGTCCTCGTCGATGCCTGCCGGCTGGTCGGGCTCGCGATCCTCATTGGCGTCCCGCTCGCGGTCCTGGCCGCCCGGGGAATGGCGGGGTTACTGCACGGCACCGACCCGGCGGACCCCGCGGTCATCGCCGGCGTGGGGCTTGGTCTCGCCGCCATTGCCCTGGTCGCGGCGTGGATACCCGCGAGGCGCGCGGCCAGCGTCGATCCCCTGGTCGCGCTCCAGTAGCTCGCGGGCAGCCTCGGGGCTGGATGCCGTCTCTCAGTCGAACAAGAAATACTTCCAGTGAGCCCGCCCGGCGTCGCCCGAGGCGTACCAGCCTTGGATCGGCTCGGCGGCGGCGCTTGGAAGCAGCAACCACGAAGTGTGACTGTAGACCCGGTGCTCGCCGCGGGGGTTGTAGACGACCCATTCGCGGGTGCCAATGTCGTCGAGCAGAAAACGCGGCTGCTCGAAGGCGAGGTTGTAGGACCCGCCACGGCGCATATAGTGGTAGCGGTCGATTCCCACCCGGTTCGGATCGTAGTCTCCGTACTGCGCCTGGAGCGAAGCCGGGTACTGGGCATGTCGGTCGTAGTAGGCCTCGATCCTGGCGATGAGTTCAGCGGCGTTCGCCATCGCCCGATCCCTGCTCCACCGGGTCAATGAATCGGCCAGGGCCAGCTGCGAGGCGAGCGCCAGTAGGGGCAGGCACAGCAGGTAGAGCGGCACCGGGTGGAGCCGGCGCTGGTCGGGGTCCTTGAGACGCCGCAGCCGCGGCAACAACCCGAGGAGCGCACCGGTCAGACCGGCCAGCGTCAGCACGCCGAGCAGGTTACCGGAGCTGAGAGCCGCGACCAGTGCGAGGATCAGCCCGGCCCCCGTTCCGACGGCGGTGCTCGCCACGGCGAGCCCGAACTGGCGTCGCGGCATCGCGAGCCACAGCAATGCCCCGGGGACGAGCGCCAGTCCTGCCACGCCAACCAACTGCGCCATGGTCGAGAGGGGCACGCTGAGCTGGTCGTACCTGCCGGGGAAGAAGGGATAGGCCATCGCGCCGGCGAGGATGGCCGCAATGGCGACGATGAGGGCAAGGTGCCCGGCGATACTCTGCGCTGGGGGCCTCATTGAAAGCGAGTCCCGAGTGAGGGGCTGTCGCGCCATCGTCGACCCAACATCGGGATCGGCCCTGGCGCTGTCAACGGTCCGCTGACCGGCGGGTCAGGTCCGACGCTCGACGGGTACCGGGCGCTGGCGGCGTTCGGTGCGCCACGTCGTCCCTTGGTGGCGATGACCGGCCCGCTGACTGGACCCCCGGAGCAACAGTTGGTACTGTTCCCGGGTCGGAGGCGCCCAGCCCGCTTCGGGAGGGCCTCATGCGTGGTACCTGTCTCATCATCGCCGCCGTACTCCTGGGTTGCACCAGCGCGGATGTTCTCGTAGTCGACCTCACCCCCCGCGCGGTCACCGCCGACAGCGTCCCGGTGCTCCTCGAAGACCCGAAGGAGCCGTATCACCCGATCGCGATGATCGAGGTTTCGAGCGGATACTGGGGCGCTTCGCTCCAGAAGATGGGGCGCCGACTCGCTACCGAAGCGGCGAAGTTGGGCGGCGATGCGGTGGTCCTGACTCGGCGGATCGCGTCCTCGGCCTCGACACTCCTTCCCGTCGGCGACACCTTCATGCCCCTCGCCACCGAAGACTCGAGGTTGGTGGGGATGGTCATCGTCTATCGGAGACAGGCGGAGGCGGCTTTCGACCGTCCCCCACGGTAACCGCGGCTCGGGCGCATGGCATCCGAACGGGATTTCAGCCGAGAGACAGACAGGTCGGTTCAGACCGGGATCCCCCGCGGTCGACCTCCCCCGTCCCTCCTACCGCTCAGCGACCGCGGAAATACACCGCCCCACCGCCGGACGTCCCGACGATCAGGTCCACTCGCCCATCTCCGTCGAGGTCCGCGGCCGCCGGCGCGCTGATCACCGGAACATCGACCCGGAAGCCGGAATCCGCCACGAACCTGGCCTCCGAGCGACTGCCCTGATTCCGGAACAGCACGAGCCCTTGATCGTCTGACCCCATCAGCAGGTCGAGATCGCCGTCGCCATCGAGGTCCACCAGCGCCGGAACGCTCCGCCGGCCGACGTCGATTCCGCCGTACTCGTCGCTGATCAGCACGAACCGTGGGGCCGACGCCGTTCCCTCGTTGCGATAGAGGTTGAGGGTTCCGGATGCCTCGCCGATCAAGAGGTCGAGGTCGCCGTCGCCGTCGAGGTCGCCGAGCGCGGGCGTGGTATTGCTGCCCCTGGTGATCCTGACCAGCGCCGAATCGGCCTCGACCCACCGGGGCGACGTCTTGGTGCCGTCGTTCCGCCACCAGCCGACCGCGGCGCCGTAGGATCCGAGGACCAGGTCGAAATCACCGTCGCCGTCGAGATCGCCCCAGGCGGGCGCCTGGTGATATCGGCCCCGAATCGGCAGCGACCCGCGCATCGCGAACGCGGGTGCCCGGGCGGTGCCGACGTTCTCGAAGCGGTAGATCCGCGAGGTCTGCCGCTCGAACGGCTCGATCTTGTTGGCGAGATAGAGGTCGAGATCGCCGTCGCCGTCGGTATCCGCGAGACTCGGGATCGCCTCACTGCCGACGTCGATCATCGAGAGGAGTTGCTCGCGCCGGTGGACCCACCCGCCGGCCGGCGTCCGGGTGAAGAGATGGAGATTGGCGATGGTGGTCTTGATCGGATCGTAGGAGCCGCCGAGCACCCCGACCACCAGGTCGAGCCTCCCATCGCCGTCCAAGTCGGAGAACGCCGGCGCGTTGTAACCGCTCGTCACCAGTGGCGCGTCCGCCGGGAAGCGAACCGGCTCCCGCCGAAGCCTCGGCTCACGGCAACTGCCGGCATTCTCGAACAGGAGCAGCCCGGCCTCGAAGAAGTCGCCCCAGAAGAGGTCGAGGTCGCCGTCGACGTCGTGGTCGACGAAGGCCATGGTGTTGGCCCCGTGCATGCTGCCCTGACCGGTGATGATCTCGAGGTCCTGGAACCGATCGCTCACCAACCGAAAGCGGGGCACGGCCGCCCCCGGATCGACGATCTCGTAATGAAGGATGGTGCCTTGAATCCGACCGATGAACAGGTCGACCTTGGCGTTGCAGTCGATGTCGACGAATTGGGCGATGTTCTGCCGATCGGCGAAGATCGGCGCCCCGCTCGCGTCTCGCAGCGTGTCGGCCAGGGCTTGGTAGCGAGGCACCGCCCGACTTCCGACGTTCCGATACATCCGGATGTAGCTGCTGGGCCACTCGGCGAAGAGATCGAGGTCGCCGTCGCCGTCGACGTCGACGAACCGCGACCATTCCCCGACGTCGATGCCCTGGTATTGGCTGGTCCGGTACCGGTAGTGAGGCAGGCCCTCGGTGTCGGAGCCGTCTCGGGCGAGCCAGAGCATCGCGCCGCTGTATTCCTGAATGATGAGGTCTTCGTGGCCGTCGCCGTCGAGGTCGGCCAACTGGGGACGGGGGATGTTGAGCCCGCCGAGGAACGGCAGTTCGACCGCTCGCCCGGTCGAGTCGCGGACCGGAAACGGCGCCGCCTGATACTCGAACGTCCCGGCACCGGCCCGGGGGCCGGGGCCTAACGCCGCGGGATTCCCTCCCCCCCCGACACAACCGATGAGAGCGGCCGCGCCGGTCAGCCATGCCGCGGTCCGTTTGGGACCGGCGCCGGTCATCGACACCGGCCCGGCGGTCCCTTCCCGTCGCGAGACCGAACGCCCATCCCCGCCGCGTAATGGCCCACCGCGATGGGAGTCTCGGCCGTCCGGCTCGCCACGCAGATCGGCACCACCGTGCCGGTCCCGGTCGCCTTGTGACCGTCATGGTCGTGCGCCCCGCCCGATTGGTGCCGGTTGCTGATGTAGAGGTACGCCCCATCGGGGCCCAGGGCCACGCCGTGCGGCTGGCCGAACCCGGGCGACTCGATGAGGCCCGTCACGGTCCAGCTCGCCACGTCGACCACCGAGACCAGGTTGGCATCGAGATTGGTGACGAACACGGTGGCGCCGTCGAGGGTGAAGATCGGCTCGAACGGCCCCTTGGCCATTGGCACCGCCCGAGCGAAGACCGGCTTGCCGGGGTCGCTGACGTCGTACACCAGGAGCCGGTTGGCCGACTGGGCCGTCACCACCAGCCAGCGGCCGTCGCCGGAGACGGCGAACTGGGTGAGCGACTGCGGCTCACCGTCGACATCCACCAGCGTCGACTGCCCGTCGGCGAGCCGCACGCTGGCGAGCTGATTGGTTCCGAGACTCGCGGTGTAGACGTACTCGCCCCGCGGGTCCGCGATCAGAGCGTGAGGCCGAGGGAAGAACACCTCGATCTCGTCCACCAGCCGCATCTCGGACGGGCGAATGATCGCGAGCCGCCGAGGCGGATTGACCGCGCTCATCGACCGGCCCACGATCAGCCGGTCGCGGCCGGCATCGAGACTCATCAGCCCCGGGACCTCCAGCGCCACCAACCCGACCACCCGGTTCTGGCGGTCGAACTTGACCACCTTCCCGGCCCCGATCATGGTCAGGTACCAGAACTGTCCATCGGGCGACACCTGGGCATGGTGAGGCTTGGCGTTCGGCCCGAACCCGAGCGGCTCGAGCCGGAGGGTCTCGACCACCCGATGGCTCGCCAGGTCGACGATCGACACCGTGCCGTCGTCCTGGTTGGCGACGTAGAGCCGATCCTGCCCGGCGAGGCGGGTGACCGACCCCGCCCCGATCACCGCGACGCCGAGGATACCCCGCAGGAACCGCATGACCCGCCTCCTCACGGCACCGGCGACAGCTTCCGGTGCTTGACGATGAAGAGCCCCTGGCTGATGCTCGACACCACGATCGTACCGCTCTTGAAATACGGGTAGTTGCTCCACGATCCGTCGAAGCCCGGGGCGTTCTCACCCCAGGGCACCGTGTCGAGGTACCCAACTTCGACCGGGTTGAGCGGATCGGCGACGTCCACCACCCGGAGGCCCGCGATATAGTTCGACTGGTACATGTAGCGGCCCCGGATGTACAGATTGTGGTCCGAGGCGGCCGTCGTCCCGTAGAACTCCTTGACCAACACCGGCTCGTCGAGCTTGGTCACGTCCCAGATCAGGGTTCGGGTCTTCGGGGCATGGCCCGCGATCTCGTCGCCCTCGTCGTCCAGGAAGAAGTAGCGATGATCCTCGCTCAGCCACCCCTGGTGGGCGTACGAGGTATTCGGGTATTCGGCGACGGAGATCCGCTTGGGCGCGGTTTTCTCGGTCACGTCGGCGATGCCCACCGCGGTCTCGGACGAGTTGAAGCAGATCTCGCGACCAGCGTACCGGGCGTCCGGGCCCCGGTAGGTCACGCACTGCGAGTCGTGGGTGTACCCGGTTTTGGCATTGCCGGTCGACCGATCGGCCCAGCACCCCGCGAACTTGGGCACCTTGGGGTCCCGGATGTCGATCATGTGAAGCGCCCCGCCGCAGGTTTCGCCGCCGCCGCTGTTACCGATCGGATAGGCGAATCCGGTTTCCTCATTGATCGCGATGTTGTGGGCGCTGGCGATCTTGTCGTACACGGTGTCCGGTTTGAACGTCACCGGCGCGCCGCTGGTGCTCCGCAGCCGAGTCAAGTCGAAGACCTGGACCCCGTGCGGACCGGCATTGTCGGCCACCACGAACATGTGGTCCTTGTAGACCTTCATGTCACGCCAGTTGCTCGGCCGGGCCCCGGTCGTCAGCGGTAACTCGCCCGCGTATCGCGGGTTGACCGGGTCGGTGACGTCGACGAACGCGGTCCCGTCCACCCGACCGACCAGCGCCCACTCCTTGCCGGTGATTGGATCGGTCCAGCCCCAGATGTCGTTGAGCTTGATGCCGCGTTGTCCGCCCAGGGCCCGGATCGGCAGGAACGCCTGGAGATCGACCTCCTGGCAATTGAATCCCTGGGCATCTCCTTCCTGGCACTTCTTCTCGGTTCCGCCAGTGATCGTGGGTAGGACGAACGGCTTGTCGACCAGGCGGCCGGCCGCCCGCCAGGTGGTGCCTTCCCGGACGAACACGTGGGCGAGCCCTTCCGCGAACTCCGCCGCCGGGGCGCCGATCACGGCCATGGTGGGACTCGCCGCCATGGCGAGCCCGAGCCCGTTTTGACCCTGCGATTCGACGGTCAGCTTCTGGCGCTCGACCCAACCAGTCCCTTCCCTGCCGAACACGTAGACGGCGCCGGCGAACTGGCCAGTGAACGGGGCGCCGGCGAGCAACTGATCGCCGGCGGCGACCAAGGTGAGTCCGAGCGCTTGGAACCCCGTCGCCGGGGCCGACGTGGTCGAGAGCCGACCGGTTGACGCCCAGGCCCCGTCTGCCTGCCGCTCGAAGCGGTAGACCGCTCCGGCGCCCCGAGCCGCGCCCGGCGCCGTCGCAAACGCTTCTCGGCCAGCCAAGTGTACGGCGCTCCCCAAACCCGTTACGCTGTCGGTCGGCGGGAGGGCGAGGATGCCGTCCGGCGAGAAGCTGGCGCCGTTCATTCGATAGACCGTAGCGGTCCCGGGCTTCGGACGGCCGCCGCCAGAGCCCCCGGTAGCCGCGGGGCCAGGCGAGGCGACCAGCACCCGGTCGCCGTCGACCGCGAGCGCCCCGCCGAGGCGGTCGCCCGGTTCCCGCCCGGTGAGCACCGCGATCGGGGCGCCCCATTTCGCTCCGCTCCGTCGAACGACGTAGAGGGCACCGCGCGCCGAGTCGCGTCCGGGGGCGCCGATCAGGAGGGCGTCGCCGGCGAACGCCAACCGAGCGCCGAACTGATCGCGGCCGGTTCCATCGGAGAGCACGAGCCGGGCGACCTCGCGAAACTGCCCGCCGGATCGCTGGAACAGATAGACGGCGCCGCCGCCGGAGCCGGCCCCGCCGACCGCCATCCAGTCGCCCAGGGCGGCGAGACTCGCTCCGAAAGCGTCGCCGGGTTTGGCGTCGCTGGGCGCCAGGGCCGCGTACTCGGCCCAGTTGCCGTCAGCGCCGCGCCGGAAGAGGTGTACCCCGCCGCCGCGCGGCAGTTGCACCACGTTGCCGAACGCGCCAGACTCGCTCCGACCGACCGCGATCTCGTCGCCGATGATCGCCATCGAGGACCCGAAGCCAGCCATGGCGCTCGGCCGGCTGCGGTCCCCGGCCCAGGTCTGCCCGGCGGCGCTGGTCACGCCGAAGACCATCAATCCGCCAACCATCCACCGTCCCACCATTCGCGCCCCCTCTAGTCGTTGACTGAGCTTCTCATCGTTCAGACGAACTTCGCCACGCCGAGTCGAATCCCCTTACCGGGAAGGACCATCATGGTCGACGCTCCCCGAGCGACCAGGCGTGCCCGGTCATCCAGGATCGTCGCCTCCGCGTAGACCACCGACCGGCCCCCCCGAACCAACCGACCTTCCGCCACCAGCCGCCCGTCGGTCACGCTTTCGAGATAGTTGAGCTTCAAGTCGACGTTGACCAGACCGACCCCATCCGCCAGACCGCCGAACCCGGCCCAGAACGTCGCCGTGTCGACGAGCGTGGCGATCACTCCTCCATGTACGATGCCGAACGGCTGGATGTGACAGCGGGCCACCTCGAGTTCCACCCGGGCCCCGTCGATCCGGACCTCCGCGAGCCGCATCGGAAGATGGCTGACGAACGGACTCGCGTTGACCGTTCGATAGAGCTCTTCGAGATACTTGGGGTTGAGGATCATCCGCCCAAATCTACTCGGACTCGAGGCCCCCCGTTCCCCTGTTCCCGTCGGGCCCGTATACTTGAGGAATTGCATCCAATTTTGTCTGCTCACGCCGAGTCGCCATCATGCCAACCACCCGCCGCAACTTCATTCAATCGAGCGCCGCCGCCGGCGCCGCCCTGGCCCTGGCCCCCCAAGTGAGGGCCGAGTCGCTCTTTGGCCGAGCCCCGATGCGCGTCCTCATTCTCGGCGGGACGGGTTTCATCGGCCCGCACCAAGTCGAGTACGCTCTGGCCCGGGGCCACAAGCTCACGCTCTTCAACCGGGGCAAAACCAACCCCAACCTGTTCCCCAAGGCCGAGAAGCTCGAGGGCGATCGCGACGGCAAGCTGGACGCCCTCAAGGGCCGCACCTGGGATCTGGTGATCGATAACTCCGGCTACGTCCCCCGCCACGTCCGCGACTCGGCCCAGCTGCTCAAGGGTAAGGTCGGCCGCTATCTCTTCGTGTCGACCCTGTCGGTTTTCGCCGATTTCTCGGTGAAGGGCCTCGACGAGAACAGCCCCACCGCCCCGCTGACCGAGCCGGGATCCGAGGACAGCCGGAAACACTACGGGCCGCTCAAGGCGCTTTGCGAGCAGGAAGTGCTCACCGCCTACGGCGACAAGGCCACGATCGTGCGCCCTGGCCTGATCGTCGGCCCCGGCGACACCACCGACCGCTTCACCTATTGGCCAGTTCGGATCGACAAGGGTGGCGAGGTGCTGGCCCCGGGACAGCCCGACGAGCCGGTCCTCATCATCGACGTCCGGGACCTGTGCGAATGGTGCGTCCGGCTGGGCGAATCCGGGGTCGGCGGCATCTTCAACGCGGTCGGACCCAAGGCGCAGCTGTCGATCGCCGAGATGCTCTATGGCATCAAGAGCGTCACCACCAGCGGCGCCCAGTTCACCTTCGTCCCGGCCGATTTCCTCGAACAGCATAAGGTCCGGCCTTGGTCCGACATGCCGGTGTGGTTCCCGCCCAAGGGCCCGATGGCCGGGTTCGGGTTCTTCAGCCGGGAGAAGGCCATCGCCAACGGGCTGACCTTCCGCCCTCTCGCCGACACCGCCAAGGCTACCCTCGACTGGTGGAAGACCTTGCCCGCCGAGCGCCGGGCGACCTTGAAGGCCGGCATCTCGGCGGAGCGCGAAGCCGCGGTGTTGGCCGCGTGGAGGAACCGGACCCCATAACCGCCACCCCGGAAACTCAGCCGAACTGGTTCGACAAGCTGGTCCACACCAAGCCCGGCGAACTCAAGCCGGCGCTGTGGGCGGCGAGCTATTTCTTCTCGATCATGGCGGCGTATTTCATCCTCCGCCCGATTCGCGACGAAGCGGCGGTGGCGGGCGGGATCCGCAACCTGCCCTGGATGTTCACCGCCACGATGATTGCGATGCTGATCGTCAACCCAGCGTTCGCGGCCCTGGTGGCCCGGTTGTCTCGGCAGCGGTTCGTCTCGCTCGCCTATCGCTTCTTCGTGGTCAACCTGCTGATCTTCTTCGCGCTCTTCAAGGGTCTCCCGGAGGCCCACCAGATCTGGGTCGGCCGGGCGTTCTACATCTGGGCCAGCGTGTTCAATTTGTTCGTGGTCTCGGTTTTCTGGGGCTTCATGGCGGACGCCTTCACCTCGGAGCAGGGGAAGCGGCTCTTCGGGTTCATTGGCGTGGGAGGTACGTTAGGCACGATCGTCGGCTCGACCATCACCGCGAGCCTGGTCCAGGCGGTTGGCAGCGCGGCGCTGCTGTTGGTCTCGGCGGTGTTCCTCGAGGTGGCGGTCTTGCTGGTGCGACGGCTCTCGTCCTTGTTCCGAGAACGCGCGGCGGCGGGCGGAGCCGCCCCGGCCGAGGCGGCCATCGGTGGGGGGGTGCTCGACGGGATCAAGCACGTCTTGGCCTCGCCGTATCTGCTCGGCATTGGCCTCTACATGCTGCTCTACACCATCGGCTCCACCTTCCTCTATTTCCAGCAGGCCTACGTGGTCGAGGCGGCCTATCAGGACCGGGCGGCCCGCACCGCGTTGTTCGCCCGGATCGACCTCGCGGTCAATACCCTGACCATCGTGGCTCAGCTGTTCCTCACCGGCCGCCTGATGCAGCGGCTTGGGATTGCCGCCATGCTGGCGATCGTGCCGGCGATTTCGGTCATCGGGTTTGCCGGTCTCGGGTTGTGGCCCACCGTGGCCATGTTGGTCGGCTTCCAGGTCCTCCGGCGCGCCGGCAATTTCGCGGTGGCGCGGCCCTCCCGCGAGGTGCTCTACACCGTGGTGAGCCGCGAGGACAAGTTCAAAGCCAAGTCGTTCAACGACACCTTCGTCTACCGACTCGGCGATCAGATCGGCGCCTGGACCGACAAGGCAGTCGGGGCCCTCGGCTACGGCATGGGCGGGTTGGCGCTGCTCGCCGCCCCGCTCGCCGCGCTCTGGCTCGTGGTCGGGGTCTGGCTGGGACGCCGCCAGGCGCAAATGGCCAAGGCGTAGCTGCAACGGTTGGCAGCACGGGGCCACCGCGGCCGGTAGCCCATGAAATTTGCTTTCCATGTGTGCCCGGGGGGCGGATCGTTCGTCCCCCGGGCGCATCGTTACCAAAGGGAAAGCAACCATGAACGGCAAAGCATTGACGGTTCTCGCCCTCGTCGCGGGAGCAGCCTGCTCGTACGGCACCAGCGGACCCGAGGGGACCGGCCAGGTGGTCGTGCAACTCGCCAATCGGGCACCCGGTGGCGCCGGAGCGGCCGGTTCCGCGGTCGACATTCTCGCCATTACCAAAGTGCAGCTTGTTGCTCGGAAGGTTCGGCTGGCCCGGGCCTCGGGGTCGTGTCCGTCGAACGAGGCGGCCGGCGAGGGTAGCGAGGCCGCGGGCGAAGTCGGCTGCCCGGTGGTCAAGGCGGGCCCGCTGCTGTTGGAGCCCCCGATCACCGACGGCGCCATTGCCGCCTTCACCGCGGATCTGCCCGCTGGCAGCTACAGTCGGCTTCGCTTACAGGTCCACAAGCCGACCGGCGGCAATGACCAGGCGTTTCTCCAAGCCAACCCAACCTTCGACGGGGTCAGCATCAGAGTCGAAGGCAGCTACAACGCAGCCCCGTTCACGTTTGTCACCGGCTTGACCACGGTTCAGGAGATCCCGCTCGACAGCCCCATCGAGGTGGTCGAGGGCACGCCAGTGGAGGTCACCCTGCTGCTCGACGTGAAGGCCTGGTTCGCCGCCCCGGGAGGGACGGGGTGGGTCGATCCGACCGGGCTGACACAACAGCAGCGGGCTCGGGTCGAGCAGAACATCCGCACCGCGTTCCGGGCGTTTCGGGACAAAAATCGAGACGCAACAGCCGACTGAGTCAGGAGTCCTGGGACAACGAGAGGGCCCGCTTCGGGCCCTCTCTTGTTTGTCGGGCTGCGACTCGCCTACCTTGCCGTCCCCTTCTACGGCCGACCCATGAAGCGATTCCTATTGGTGGTGTCGGGGATGATCGCTGCCGGCGCCGGTCGCCTCGCCCCGCAAGGCCCGGGGCCACTCGCCGCCACCCCGAATTGCGGTGCCTGCGGCGAGTGGAACACGCCCCAACAGCCCTTCAAGCTGCATGGTGACACCTACTATGTCGGGACCCGGGGCCTCTCGGCTCTCCTGATCGTGTCCGAGGCAGGCCACATTCTGATCGATGGTGGGCTTCGGGAGTCAGCGCCATTGATTGCCGCCTCGGTCCGCTCGCTCGGCTTTCGGCTTGAGGACGTCAAGGCGATCGTCAACTCCCACGTCCACTTCGACCACGCCGGAGGCATCGGGCTCCTCGCCCGGGCCTCGGGGGCGCGGGTCCACGCCTCGTCGCCGGCGGCCGAGGTGTTCCGGACCGGACAGCCCGGCCGCGACGACCCTCAGTTCGGTGTCCTTCAACCCATCGACGCGGTGTCGGAGGTCACCGTCGTGCCTGACAGCGGGTCGGTCCGAGTGGGCCGCCTTGTCCTCACCATGCACCTGACCGGGGGACACACGCCGGGAGGCACCAGCTGGTCGTGGCGGAGTTGCGATTCGGCTGGCTGCGTCGCCGTGGTCTATGCCGACAGCCAGACCCCGATTTCCGCCGACGGCTTCTCGTTCAGAACCGCCCCCCGGCTGCTGGAGGCGTTCAGGCGCGGGCACGACCGACTCGAGGGGATCGACTGCCAACTGCTCATCACTCCCCATCCTGACGGATCGCGGCTCTGGCAGCGGGTCGGTCCGGGGGCTACCGAGCCGCTGCTCGACTCCGTCGCCTGCCGCCAGTACGCGGGTCGGGCCCGGGCGCGGCTGGCCGCCCGCCTCGAGTCGGAACCTCGCTGACCAGCCCCTTGCCGGGGTGGCCGGGAGGTCCGATCATTGCCAACCCCCAATCCCACTTAGCCCGATGATCGGCGTCTTCGGAATCCTCCTGTCGCTGGTGCTGTTGATGTGGTTGGCCTACCGCGGCATCAACGTGTTGGTCTTGGCCCCCACCCTCGGGCTCCTCGCGGCGCTCTTCGGCGGCGAGCCGCGGCTCCTGGCGAACTACACCCAGGTGTTCATGGTCGGCTTGGGCGGTTTCCTGATCAAGTATTTCCCGCTCTTTCTCCTCGGCGCGATTTTCGGCAAGCTGATGAGCGATTCCGGGGCCGCCGCCACCATCGCGGAATGGATCGTCGAGAAGCTGGGAGCCCGGCGGGCAATCGTCTCGGTGATCCTTTCGGCCGCGATCCTCACCTACGGCGGGGTGTCGGTCTTCGTGGTGGTGTTCGCGGTCTATCCGTTAGGCGTGGCCTTGTTCCGCCGGGCCGACGTCCCCAAACGACTCTTCCCGGCCGCGTTGGTCCTGGGCGGCGCGACCTTCACCATGACCGCGCTGCCGGGGTCGCCCGCGATCCACAATGCCATCCCGATGCCGCACTTCGGCACCGACGGTTTCGCGGCGGCGGGCCTCGGGATCATCGCCGGGGTGGTGATGTTCGGGCTGGGGACCTGGTGGCTGATCCGGCGGGAACGGCTGGCGCGCCAGGCGGGCGAGGGCTACGGCCACCACCCGCTCGACGCCGCGGAGGTCCCGATCGGCCAACACCGTCCCGGTCTTGCCCTCGCACTGCTCCCGATCGTGATCGTCATCGCGGTGAACTTCGCGATGACCAAGTGGGGCATCCGAGCCATGGACACGAGCTACCTGGCCGAGAAGAAGTTCGGTGCAACCACCCTGGACGACGTCCGGGGTATCTGGGCCCTGGTCGTGGCCTTGGTCTCGGCCATCGTGACCCTGGTGGCAGTCAACTGGCAGCGTTGGACCGACCTCACCGGCGCGGTCAACCACGGCACCATGAGCTCGCTGCTCCCGATCTTCAATACCGCCTCCGAGGTGGGCTATGGCACCGTGATCGCCTCGCTCACCGCCTTCGGCGCGATCCAAGCCTTCCTGATCGGAATCGCGCCGAATAACCCGCTCATTTCGGAGGCCATCTCGGTGAACGTCCTGGCCGGGATCACCGGCTCGGCCTCCGGGGGGATGAGCATCGCGCTCAACGTCTTGGGCGCCAAGTACCTCGAGCTGGCCACCGCGGCGGGGATTTCGCCGGAGTTGCTCCACCGAATCGCCGCCATCGCCTCGGGCGGCCTCGATACCCTGCCCCACAATGGGGCTGTCATCACCCTCCTCGGCATCTGCCGGCTGAGCCACCGCGACTCCTATTTCGACATCTTCGTCGTTTCCCTGGTCATCCCGATCGCCGCCCTGGTCGTCGCCCTCTTTCTGGGTACCGCCCTCGGGGCGTTCTAGAACCCCGCCGCGCCGGCGCCGCCGTTCTGGCGAGGCTGCAACCTTTTCTTCCCGGCTCCGGTAGTAGCGTAAGCGCGCGAGCGGCGGGCCAAGTCGGCCCCCCAGCCCGGTGGCGGGAGCCGCCTGGGACCGGCCGGACGAAGGAGGGCGCCGGCAGACTGGGCCGCTCGAACGAAGTATTATTCAGCCCGTGGGAAGTCCAGTCCGTTACATCGCTCAGGAGCGTTTCGCGTGACCCGTTGGATCGCTGTCAGCTGGCTGGCTCTTGGCTGCGCGGGGCAGTCGGCGCCCGTCACCGCCCCGACACCGGCGGCCGACCCGGCCCCGGCCCGCACCGGCCAGCCAAGTCAGGAAGCCCTCGAGCGCGGGATCGCCCAGGCACGGGCCGATAGCGCTCGGTACCCGTACACCAAGGCGGACATCGCCTTCATGACCGGGATGATCGGCCATCATGCCCAAGCCATCACCATGGCCCAGATGGCCGCGACCCACGGAGCCCGCCCCGAGGTAGTGACCCTGGCCGGCCGGGTCATCAACGCCCAGCGCGACGAGATCGCGCTGATGGAGAACTGGCTTCGCGACCGCCGGCAGCCGGTTCCCGACGCGGCCCACGCCGGAATGGGCCATGGCCCCGGCGGCATGATGCCGGGCATGCTGACGCCGGAGCAGATGGCCCAGCTCGACCGGGCCCGGGGTCCGGAATTCGACGAGCTGTTCCTCCGCCTCATGATCCAGCATCACAACGGCGCCGTGAGAATGGTAAAGGACCTCTTCGACAGCTACGGCGCCGCGCAGGATAACCTGGTCTTCAAGTTCGCGGCCGACGTCAACATCGATCAGACGACCGAAATCGCCCGGATGGAAAAACTGTTGTTCTCGATCATCACCCAGAAGAACTCCAAATGAGGAATCGTTCCATGATGGTAGCCCGCAGGTCTTCGTTCGCCGCGTTCGGCCTCTTGGGGCTCGCGGCCTGTTCGAGTTCGACGAACTCGCCCGGGTCGATGCCGAGTCCCCGGACCGCGCTGTCGATCACGCCGCCGACGCCCGACCCGCGGGTCGGCCTCAAGCCAGGCCTCCACGATGCCGGCGAGGCGATCTGGAACATGCGGCTGGTCTCGAACTCCAAGCCGGCAGGCAAGTTCGTCGGGAGCACCAACTCCGACCTCGCCTTCAAGGGCAACCTGGTGTTCCAAGGCAACTACAACGGCTATCAGATCTGGGACATCACCGACCCGGCCAAGCCGGTCCTCCGCTACAGCAAGTATTGCCCCGCCTCGCAGAGCGACGTATCGGTCTACCAGAACCTCCTGTTCGTCTCTGCCGAGGGCAACTCGGGCCGGATCGACTGCAGTGACCAGGGCGTCAGGGATCCGGTCAGCACGGAACGGATCCGGGGGATCCGGATCTTCGACATCACCGACGTGGCCAACCCACGCAACGTCGCCAACGTGCAGACCTGCCGCGGATCCCACACCCACTCGGTCCTGGTCGACGCGAAGGACGCCGAAAACGTCTACGTCTACGTCTCCGGCTCGGCCCCGAGCCGGTCGGAGCGGGAACTGCCGGGATGCGTCCGGGACAAGAACGATCCAAACACGGCCGAGTTCCGCATCGAGGTGATCAAGGTACCGCTCAAGGATCCGTCCAAGGCGGCCGTGGTCAGTTCGCCGCGGATCTTCAACGAGTTGGCGCCGGTCAAGTCGCACGGGGCTGCCCCCGACGACATCGCGGCCATCGAGGCGGCCAAGAAGACGGGCGCTTTCGTGGTGAGCTTTGGCGGCTCTGAGCAGGTCCTGTCGTCCGGCTTTGCCCGCTTCCTGCTCGACTCGATCGTCCGGCAGCGCAACGGGTCCGGCCCGCCCAACTCGGCCGATAGCGCGGCACTCCGGGCCGGATTGCCGGCGTTGGTTGCCCGGATGGTGGGCCGAGAGGAAGCCGACGGTCACAGCCACCCCGGCGTTACCAGTTGTCACGACATCACCCTGTACCCCGAGATCGGTATGGCGGGTGGCGCTTGCGAAGGCTACGGTCTCTTGATCGACATCAAGAATCCGGCGGCTCCCCGACGAACGGCGGCGGTCTCCGATACCAACTTCTCGTACTGGCACTCGGCCACGTTCAACAACGACGGGACCAAGATCCTGTTCAGCGACGAGTGGGGCGGCGGCGGCGCGCCAAAGTGCCGCGCCACCGATCCCAAGGAGTGGGGCGCCAACGCGATCTACACCATCGAGAACGGCCGGATGGTGTTCCAGAGCTACTACAAGATCTCCGCGCCGCAAACGCCGCTCGAGAACTGCGTCTCCCACAACGGCTCGCTGATCCCGATCCCGGGGCGCGACGTGATGGTGCAGTCGTTCTACCAGGGAGGCCTCACGGTGTTCGATTGGACCGACCCGAAGAACCCGAAGGAAATCGCCTTCTTCGATCGGGGCCCGATCGATGGCGCCCGGATGGGGAACGGTGGCTCGTGGTCGGTGTATTGGTACAATGGCCTGATCGTCAGTTCCGAGATCGGCCGGGGCCTCGACGTTCTCGAGCTCACTCCGAGTCCGGCCGTGACCCAAAACGAGATCGACGCGGCCAGGACCGTGCGGTTCGATTACCTCAACGCTCAAGGCCAGCCCAAACACGTCTGGCCGCCGAGCTTTGCGTTGGCGCGCGCCTATGCCGATCAGTTGGAGCGGTCGGGCGGCCTGTCTGGAACCCGATTGACGGCGGTTCGGCAGGCGCTGTCGCAAGCGGAGAGCGCCTCGGGCGCGGCTCGATCGTCCGCGTTGGGCACCCTGGCGAACGGGCTCGGGTCCGAAGCCGGCCGGTCGTCGGACGGGGCCAAGGTCCGGATGTTGGCGGAGGCGGTCAAGGCACTGGCGGGCCGCTAGGCCTGGTTGGTTGCCCTAGTTGGGGGCGCCGGCTTTCTGACCGAAAGCCGGCGCCATTCTTTTGATGTCAGCCCTGATGGCGGGAATCGGCCACCGGACTCGGGAGCGAGCCTGCCGTCCGCCGGCGGAAACGCCGCGATCGGTCCCGGGGTATGTAGGGGGGACGGAATGCCGGCCAGGCGTCCAGTCTCCCATTTCGTTACTGGCTCGAGCGCGACATGACCGGAGGTCTCCCATGAAGGCAGCGTCTCCCCGAGGCGTGCTGGCGGTGCTCCCCATCCTGGCGGCGTGCCAACCGGTTACCAACAACTCAGGGCCGGACCCCCTGCTCGACGCCTTGCCACGGCCCCTCACCGCGGCGGAAATTCGCCTGTCGGAGGCGGGGAACCAGTTCGCCTTCAAGCTCTTCCGCGAGGCCACCCGGGCCCTCCCCGCCGATTCGAACGCCTTCATCTCGCCGCTGTCGGCGTCGTTTGCCCTAGGGATGACCCTGAACGGGGCCTTGGCCGAGACCTTCGCCGCGATGCGGACCGCGCTCGAGTTCCCCGGGATGGCGCAGCCGGACATCAACGCCGGCTACCGTGGCCTCATCGACCTCCTGGTGGGGCTCGATCGGACCACCGAGGTGCGGGTCGCCAACGCGGTGTTCCCTCGGATGGGGCTCGCGGTGAAGCCGCCCTTCCTCGACGCGGTCCGATCGTCGTTCGACGCCGAGGTGTCGACCCTCGACTTCGGCTCCCCGGCCGCGGTGACGTCGATCAACGACTGGGTCGCCAGGAAAACCAGCGGCCGGATCCCCAAGCTTCTCGATCGTTTGGACCCCGACGAGGTCATGTTCCTGATCAACGCGATCTACTTCAAGGGCCGGTGGCGAAGCACCTTCGATCGCCGAGAGACCCGGCCGGCACCGTTCACCGGTGCCGACGGCCAGGTCCGGTCGGTCGAAACCATGTCCAAATCCGACGCACCGGTGATGATGGGGTCGCTGCCCAATGCCGCGGTCGGGGAGCTGCTCTACGGCAACGGCGCGTTCGCGATGACCATTCTGTTACCGCGTGAAGGCAGCACCCCCTCCGCCGTTCTGGCGAGCCTCGACGCGGCGTCGTGGTCGCAGCTCGTCACGGGCCTGACCGAGCGCAAAGTCGAGCTTCGGTTACCGAAGTTCAAGATCGAACACAGCCGCCTCATGAAAGACGACCTCACCGCCCTGGGCATGGGGATCGCGTTCGACCGCGGGAGAGCGGACTTTTCCGGGATCGCGGACGTAAGCCCGGAGCGGCTCTTCATCTCGCGGGTGATTCAGAAGGCATTCGTCGAGGTGAACGAGGAGGGAACCGAGGCGGCGGCCGCGACTGGCGTCGGGATCGGGGTCACCTCGCTTCCGCCGTCACTGGTCGTCAATCGGCCCTTCGTCTTCGTCATTCGGGAGCGGCTCTCGGGGACGGTGCTGTTCATTGGCCAGGTGAATCGACTGGGGTAGACGAGGCGCCGGCCTCCCTCATCTTCGCTCGTCCTCACGCTGTTCGCGGGCTCGGCTCCTGGAGGTGTGATGGCCCAGGAGCCCGAGCCCATCGGGTCGAGCCAGCCTCCGACCGTCGCGACGCGATGATCCCGATGCCCGACCGGTGGGGTTCTCTTTCCGGACCCGGCTGGCACTCTACCCGATAACCGCTAAGATCTACCCGAATCCAGATGATCGAGTCTCCGATGCGACGTCTCCCCGCGGTCACCCTCGGCGCGCTCGCCGGGCTCACGCTGGCAACCCCGGCGTCCGGCCAGCACATCATCGGCAACCGCGACGACCTGGCCTTCCGAACCGACAGCGTCTTTCGGGCGTTCGACCGGACCGACTCGCCCGGCTGTGCCCTTGGCGTCTATCAGAACGGCGCCATTCGCTACGCCCGAGGCTACGGCCTGGCCAGCTTGGAGCTCGGGGTACCGCTTTCGCCGCGGACCGTGCTCGACGTCGGTTCGATATCGAAACAGTTCACCGCGATGGCGATGTTGCTCCTCGAGAAGGACGGCAAGCTCTCGCTCGACGATCCGATCCGGAAGCACTTCCCGGAGATGCCGGGGTACGCCGACCGGATCACTTGGCGGCGCGCCCTGAGCCAAACCAGCGGCCTGCGCGACCTCTGGACGATGTGGGGCCAGACCGGGCGGACCTTCGCCGGCGACACGGTCGACGCGATTCACGTCATCGTCAAGTCGGCCGAGCCCAACTACGAGCCCGGCGACCGCTACCTCTACACCAATTCCGGCTGGATCCTGGCGGCGCAGGCGGTCTATCGCTTGACCGGTAAGACCCTCGCGCAGTTCGCCGAAGAGCGGATCTTCGCGCCGCTCGGGATGCGAGACACCCGCTTCTTGGTCGACCGCAACGCGATCATTCCCAACCTGGCGGAGAGCTACTCGGTTCGGGACAAGAGCTACCGAGTGCAACGGAACCCCTACGACGGCGCCATCATGGGGGCGGGCGGGATCCACTCGACGGTGGAGGACTTCGGCCGGTGGCTCGACAACTACGACCACGCGACGGTTGGCGGACGGGACGTCGTCGGCGCGATGACGACCGCGACAAAGCTGAACAACGGATCGCCGGCCGGATCCGGACCCGGGCTGGCCTATGCCTTGGGCCTAACGGTCGGGACGGTGCGTGGGCTGCGAGTGGTCTCCCATGGTGGCGCCTGGGGTGGCTTCCGCGGCCATTTCCTCCGCTTCCCTGATCAGCGGTTCGCGGTCGCGACCTTCTGCAACCTGACCACCTCCGGCCCGGATTCACTGGCTCGGAAGGTGGCCGGGATCTACCTGGCCGACCAGATGCAGCCTGACACCGCGGCGGCCTGGGCCGAGGCTCTCGCCAAGACGCCCAGCGTCCCCGTGAGCGGGACTGTGCTCAGACCGCTGGCGGGGGTGTGGCGCAACGTCGAGGCCGGGGAAGTTCGCCGAACCCGGCTGAAAGGCGATACCCTGGTGTCGGATGGACAGACGCCGAGCCCACTCGTGCCGCTGGGCGGTGGTCGTTTCCGCCTCGAGAACGCCACCGAGATTCGCTTCGAGCCGGACGTTGCCGCGCCGAAGCAGATGGTGGTCCGGACCCTCGGTGGGACCACCGTCTATCTCCGGGCCGACACCACGGCGCTCGATTCGGTTCGGCTGGCCCAGTACGCCGGAGACTACCGCAACGACGAGGTCGAAGTCACCCACCGCTGGAAGGTCGAGAAGGGCAAGCTGGTCGTCTACGCCGACTATCGCCGCCTTGCTGAGGTGGAGCCGACATACCAGGATGGCTTCACCCGGGGCGGAAGCGTGATCGACTTTGTCCGCGACAACAGGGGGCGGATAACCGGGTATCTGGTCCAATCGGGCCGGGTGAGAAACCTCCGGTTCACCCGGGTGGGACCCGGGGGCTCGATCGCCCGAGGGCAGCGGTAGCCTGAGCACTCCGGTGCTCGGGCCAATCGTTCCACGTGATGGGGTTCCCTGCCCCGGGCCCCGGCTACTCGACCCCGGTGTCGTCGATCGAGAGAGGTGGCGACCAGCCGGAGTGCGCGCCGCCGCTACGAAGGAGTGGCTATGAGCGGAGTCGATCCGGCAACGGGAAACCCTCTCTTCTGGTACGCCCGGCCGGTGTTCTTCGTGGCAAGCCTGCCGGCCGCGCTCAAGTTCTACCTCAACCGGCTCGGCTTTCGGAAGGCCTGGCACTCCGAGGCGGGCAACGGCACGGTCTGCCAGGTCGATCGCGCCGATTGCGAGATCATCTTGGCCGAGGATCCTGACCGCCGCGATCGGGGCCGTCTGTTCATCGAGCTGACGAGGGCCGGTATCGACGAGCTCCGCGGCGAGATCGCCGAGCGCGGCGTGCCGACCGAAAAGGCTTGGTGGGGCTACGATGTAATCAAGATCGTCGACCCGAGCGGCAACGAGCTCTTGTTCCCCTTGGACGAGACCAACGATCGAGAACGGCGCGGCTAGGCCGTAGGCCCGAGCGAAGACGCCCGTGGGAGGGACCAATGAATGAGGCGGGGGTTGCCGTCAGGACCGTTGAATCACGCATGGCCAGCCGGGTCGCCCGGAAGTCGCTTCGTTGGCCCACTTCGAGCTTGGCCCTGGGGTGCCTTTGGGCCGCGGTACCCCTCGCGGCCCAATCGAGATCGGTTGCCGTCACGATCACCGAAGGGACGAACCTCGCGGCCGATTTGTCGCCCGACGGCCGCACCATCGCCATGGACCTGCTTGGCCGGATCTGGACGGTACCGGCAGTCGGCGGCCGAGCCACGCCGCTCACCGACGAGTTGGGCGACGCTCGGCAGCCGGCATGGTCGCCGGACGGCCGCCGAATCGCCTTCCAGTCCTACCGCGACGGAACCTGGCACGTCTGGAGCGTCGCCGCCGACGGCAGCGGACTCAGGCGGCATTCCACCGGGGAGTACGACCACCGTGAGCCGGCCTGGTCACCCGATGGGCGATCGCTCATCGTGGCCTCCGACCGAGCCGGCAACTACGACGTCTGGCGCCTCGACATCGCGACCGGCGAGGTCGAGCAGCTGACCGACGATCCGGCCGACGATTTCGGCCCCCACGTCCGTGGCGACGGCGCCATTGTCTTCGTCACAACTCGGAGGAGCGGTCCCGGCATCTGGCTTCTCGATCGCGGCGTCGCGACCCCGTGGGCGCGGGTCGACGGCCAGGTCGCGGCCCCCGCGTTCAGCAAAGACGGCCGGACCGTCACCTTCAACCTCTTCAGCAACAACCAGAGCCGCCTGATGGTGGCGAACCAAGGAGAGGAGCCCCGACCGGTCAGCGAGCCCGGCGGCGACGCCTTCCCGTTTCGAGCCAGCTGGCTCGGGCCAGGCGACCTTCTCTACACCGGCGACGGCCAACTGCGGCGGGTCGCTCTCGACGGCACCAGCAATGGCGCGGTCCCCTTCGAGGCCCGGCTCGAGTTCACTCGGCCCAGCTACCGCCGGGCGGTACCCCGGTTCGACGACATCGCCCCGGTACCGGTCCGCGGCATCGCCTCGCCCACCATCGCGCCGGACGGCCGCTCGTTCGTGTTCGCCGCGTTAGGCGACCTCTGGTCCCTGGCGGACGGGGCCGTGACCCGGCTCACCGATTCGCCCGCCGTCGAGACCGATCCGCAGTTCGCTCGCGACGGCCGACATCTGGTCTACGCCAGCGATCTCGGCGGGACGATGGACCTCTGGCTCCGCGACATGGCCACGGGTGCCACGAGACCGCTCACCGCCAATACCGGCGGGGCGGCGCTGCCCGCCTGGACACCCGACGGAACCCAGGTGGTATTCCAAGTCCAGCGGGGCTTGGGCACCGAGATCCAGGCGGTCGCGGTGGCCACCGGTGCCGTTTCGGTGATCCGGCGCAATCTCTTCCAACCGTCGCGAGTCTCGTTCTCACCAGACGGCCGAGTCCTCGCGGTGACCGCGCTCAAGGCAAACTCCACCAAATACCGCGAGGGCCGCAACGACCTGCTCTTGCTCGACGCCACCGGCGGTGGGGACCGTTGGGTGACCCTCCCGGGCGGCCGAGGCATCGGAGCCCGCGGGATCGATGGCCCGGCGTGGTCACCCGACGGCCGTCAGCTGGCCTTCATCATGGATGGACTGCTTTGGCGGATGCCGGTGACACCGAATGGCACCCCGGCCGGCCCGCCCATCCGCCTCAGCAACGAACTGGCGAACTCGGTGTCGTGGACGAGGGACGCCACGACCATCGGGTACCAAGCCACCGACGGCCTTCGGGCGGTGGCCGTCGCCACCGGCGCGGTCACCCCGTACTCGGTGCCGCTGACCTGGCGGCGCTCCAACCCGAAGGGTCGGATCGTGATCCATGCCGGCCGCCTCTGGGACGGCCACGGCGATCGGGCCCGCGCCAACGTCGACATCGTCGTGGTCGGCCATCGGATCGCCCAGGTCGTCCCCCACCGCGCGGCGCTGCATACCGGCCGGGTGGTCGACGCCTCGGCGCAGACCGTGCTGCCGGGCCTCGCCGATGCCCATGCCCACCTGGGATTCGGGACCGGGGAGGCGCTGGGAAGGACGTGGCTGGCGTACGGCGTGACCACGATCCGCGACCCGGCGTCCGACCCCTTCCAGATCCGGGAGCGGCGCGAGGCGGTCGAATCGGGACGTCGGGTCGGGCCGCGGGAACTGGCAACCGGGCGGATCTTCGACGGCGAACGGATCTACTACGGGTTCAACAACGCCATCGCCGCCGGCGGCCAGCTGGAACTCGAGTTGGCCCGCGCCGCCGAGCTTCGATTCGATCTGATCAAGACGTACGTCCGGCTTCCCGACGTCGTCCAGCGCCGAATCGTCGAGGTGGCCCACCGCCACGGCATCCCGGTCAGCTCACACGAATTGTACCCCGCCGTGGCTTACGGGACCGATCACGTCGAGCACATTCGCGGCACCAGCCGGCGGGGGTACTCGCCCAAGGTGACGGCCCTCTACCGATCGTATCAGGACGTAACCGCATTGCTGACATCCTCGGGGATGAGTATCACGCCGACGATCGGTATTCAGGGCGGATTCGCGGCGCTAGTCGCCAAGGACCCTTCTCTGCTCGATGATCCCCGGCTCCTGATCGCCTATGGTCCGGAGTACGTGGCCAATCTCAAGCGACCGGCCAGCGTATCTGGCCCGTTCGCGCCGAACTTGGCAGGGATCGCGTCGCAAGGGGAAACCGTCCGGCGCGTGGTCAGGGGCGGTGGGCGGGTGATCGCCGGCACCGACGCGCCCATCGTGCCCTATGGTCTATCGCTCTTGACCGAACTGCAGCACTACGTGGAGGGCGGCCTGACTCCCGTCGAAGCGCTCAAAACCGCGACATCGGGTTTCGCCGCCGCCATGGGACTCGAAGCCGAGTTGGGATCGGTTGCGCCTGGGCGGCTCGCGGACCTGACGATCGTCGAGGGAGACCCGCTGGAACGAATCGCCGACCTCCGCCGCACCTGGGGCGTGATCAAGAACGGCCGGGTGTACCGACTGGGGGAGCTGCTCGCGACAGCTCGACCGGCCGGGCCACCATGATCCCGTCCTGACTCTTGATCGAGACGATCCGCGCGGCCAACGGCTGGACCGAGATCTCCACGCTCTTGCCGACCAGCGGCGCGTGGAGCAGGTGGAGCCGGCCGCCTTTCCAAAGGGCAAACCCGGTGTGGGCCACGTCGAGCCCGGCCAAAGTGCTGGTCGCCGCGATCAGATCGCCGTCTTTGATCCGTCGCGCCGCTGCTGCGATCCGCCCTTCGGGGAGAAACCAACGTCCGTCCGCCGCGCTGAGGCGTTTCTCCATCGAACGGATCTCCTCCAGCACCAGCGAGTCGGCCAGCTGGCGGTACGATCCGGGATGGGCGGACATGAAGTCGATCGGCTCCCGGTCGAGCCGCCCGCCGAGATCGCGGCTCACCTGCCTGAGGTTGCCCCGCCGCTCGTTGTCGGCCAGCCATTCCGAGAAGTAGTGCAGCCGGCTCGGGTAGCCGGCCAGGATGCCGCCCCGGTATCGCAACCCGCGGAGATACTCCTCGAATCTGGCCCGGGCCAGCGCCGGGTCGCCGAGGCCAGCGATCCCATCGTGCCGAATGAACCTGACCAGGGCGAGGACGTTCTCGACGAAGGTGACGCAATCGAGCTCGCGGAGGTTGATCACCAGACGTTCCGGCCCCGGCACCTCCAGCGTGCCCGGCGTGTACCTCGCGCCGACGAAGGTCTCGCCCAGTCGGGCGATGGCGCGACCGAGTGGATCGCGAGCCAGCCCCCGGGCCACGCCCCAACGCACCTTCTCCTCGAAGATGCGGTAGTCCGTGGCCGTCCAGTTGGTACCGGGGATCGTGTCGGACACGCCGGCAACGTCGCGGGGGTTCGCTGTTCCCGACCCCCCTACCCCAACCACGCTGAGCAGGGCTAGCGCCAACATCGGCATGGCTGTGAATTTAGCCGCGGTCAGGCCGCCGGTGCGGCCCTGGAGCGGAAGTGGGTCGACTGGACCCACTGCCGGCCCCGAGGCCGTCAGCCGATTTCAGCCGGATTCGAGCGGGCTCCGAAGCGAGCCCGCAGGGTCACGAAGAGCCATGAGGCCACCACCGCCATCCCGATCCAACGGACCACCTCTCCGATGACCGGCGCGACGGCGAGCTCCCGGGCGACCACCGGTCCGGTGAACCAGTAGTACAGAACCCCCGCGGTCGCGGCGATCCCGATCGGCACCAAACGGGCCTCGACCCGCCCGACGATCGTGATCCCGGCCACCACGACGAGGCTGGCGAGGGACCATCCGAGCGTCGTACCGTAGACCACGAACGCTTGGTCGATTGGTCCGTTGGGTAAGGTGCTGTAGCCGATGATGAACCCGGGCAGAGCGGCGATGAACAAGCCGAAGGGTTTGGTCAGCCATTGCCACTCGCGGCCGGTCCCAGTGACCTGAGTGAAGGCTCGGCCCTGCGACAGGTCGATGCAGCCGCGTGGGGTGCAGGTGGTGCAGGTTTCGCACCGTCCTCGGCGAAGTCGGACGACCGGCGCTTGGCCGTAGAGGAGCTCGACCGGAAGCACCGGACAGAGGTCGTTGCAGAAGCCGGACCGAACCGAATAGACGACTCCAAGCCCCACGGCGAGGAGGCCCACGGCCGCCACCGTCACGGCCAAGACGAGGCCATGCTCGTTGAAGAGGAACCGGCGCGCCGGTACCATGAGATGGAAGAGCACCAGGCCCAGGCCGGTCAGCCACGCCACCTCGCGAGCCGTCGGAGCCCGCTGACGACCGATCAGGTTACCCCATTCGTTGAGTGTGGCCAGGGGGCAGACGCTGCGCCACGGGATCGGGCTCAGGAAGAATGTCGCGGGAAGCAGGGGAATCGCGCCGTACCAGAGCACCGCGAGGGCGTTGCCCGGCCAGACGACCAACGCCCCGAGCAGCGCCACCGTGGCAAGCATCGCGAACACCCGGCTGGAGGCCCAGAACCGCGCTTCCCGTTCGCTCCGCACTACGACATGAGTCGCCATCGGTCGCACCCGGTTGTCGATGCCACCAAGCTATTTCAGACCCGATGAAGGAATCGTGAAGGCCTCGCTGCCGGTCAGCGGAGGGCCACCCGCAGCTTGGTCGACAGCAGATTCGAGTCGAAGGACCACCGATCGAGCCGATCCCTGATGTTGTGGTTGTAGACCACGAAGAGGTCGACGGTGGGGCTGACGATCCATCGAACCAGCGAATTGGCGCCGACCGAGGCCGACTCGTTGTCGTACTGAACGAGCGAGCTCACTTGCAGGTCGGCCGACGGATTGAACCGGAGCCTGCCGCTCACCACCGTCGCCTCGAACCGACCGGCCGGTAGTCGTCCCACGTTGTGGTCCACCTCGACCTCGAAGCCGAGGACGTTGGACGGCCGCCAGCGACCCTCGATCTCGTACTGGTGGAGTCGGCCATCGTAGAAAGTGCCGAACCACCACCTGATTTGCCCGCTCACCCGCCTGGTGGGCGACGCCTCGGCTTCGAGTCGGTACCGGGTGAATCGGTAGGTCCGCGGGGCGATGACGATGCCGTCGCTCACCTCGAACGGCTCGGTGAGCCGCTCACCCTGAGGATTGGCGTTGACCTCGATCCGATCGCCCGACTCGAAGCGCCAGTTCAGCGGGGCGAAAAACATCCGATACGACTCCCACCGCCCGCCGAGGTCAGTCGCGAGGGTGAACCGGTTCTCGAAGAACATCTGCCGGATCCCCCAGCGACCCGGGCGGGGCGAAATGTCGGCATTGATGTTGAAGAGCTGGACCGAGCGGCGGGGGACGAATCCGAGGGGCGGATCGAACCCGGGGCCAATCCGCTTGTAAGTCAGCGCCGCATCGATCAGGTCGTTGGGGTAGTCGATCTTGAAGGACAACGCGCTCCGATCCCCCGTGGCGCCGTCCCGATCCGCCCACAGTGCCGAGGCCCCCACCAGGAAGCTCCTCCCGCCGAGGAACCGGGTCGTCCGATAGGTGGCGTCGAGGCCACCCAGCCAGCCGCCACCGCCAAGCGGATCGCCGACCGTCATGATCGCGCCAACCGACGACTCCCGAAGCACGTTCTGGCGGAGGCGAACCACGCCGAGCGCGCTGCCCTCGACACCGAGACCATCGCCGGTGCGAGCGACGATCGCGCCGACCCGGGTCGAGCCGAACTGGCCATTCAGCTTGCCGCCCAGGCGCACCGGGACCTGGGTCCCCTCGATCAAGCCGATCCGCCGACTGAAGAACGGAACGATCTCGGTGCCGAGCCCGAGCCCGAATTCGAACACGTCGCTCCCCTCGAGGAAGAAGGTGCGCTTCTCGGGGAAGAAGAGCGCGAACCGGGTCAGGTTGGTCCGCCGACTATCGACCTCGGTCTCGGCGAAGTCGGTGTTGACGGTGAGCGTGGCCAGGGCGTTGGCGCCAATCCGCTGTTCGACGTCGAGACTAGCGTCCGCCTCGGCGTCGAAGGAGGCATCCGGCGCGGGGACGCCGCCGCTCGCGGTGACCGATGGCCGAACGGTGAGACCGCGTCCGAGACTGAATCGCGGCAGGCCAGTGATCAACCCCGCCTGACCGGTCATTCCGATCCGGACGTCCTGTCGCGGCGAGGCCCATCGATCGACCGCGAGGGCGGCTTGGATCCGCCGCTGGACGTTGAAGGCCCAGACATCGCGGCCAGCCGGGAAGGACAGGCTGGCCACGGGGATCCGAATCTCGGCGGTCCACCCGGAATCGGTCCGGGAGGTCGCGGCCTCCCAAATCGCGTCCCAGTTGCTGTTCTCGCCCTCGCCCTGGTTGGTGATCAGGGCGTCGTACCGAGCCCCGTTAGGGTTGACGGCGAAGAGGTAGCCGGATCGGCCGTCGCCGAACGGGTCGAGAACGATCCGGAGGTGATCCTCGTTGCCCAACGAGGCGTCGCGGGCCCGGGCAAACGCGGTGACCGGATGCACTCCGGCAGCCGCTTCGACCCCGATCGCTATCCACCGTGGGGCCGCCAGGACCCGGACCACCGTTCGGGCCGTGGCGGCCGCACCTTGGACCGGATCGACCTGGGTCAGGCTCGGAACGAGTCGGCGGCGCGCCAATCGGGCTCGTCGAGCCGACCGTCGACCTGGATCGGCTCCGCCAGGCGGGCCTTGATGGTTGGCCGGTCTTGCCCCCCCGCCAGACCCGGCGTCGCCGCGACGACGGCGAGCACGGCACCGAATTGGATCCGACGCCCCGCCGAGCCCGTTCGCGAGGTTACCCTAGCGCGCACTCGGTGCGCCGCGCCCGCGGAGATACCGATCGAAGAACCGAATGGCCCGCTTCGACTGGTCGAGTCGGCTCGCCTCGGTTTCGACCGTGTGCGGCTCCGCCGGGTAATACATCACCTCGAAGTCCTTGCCCAGTTCGATCAACCGCTGGACCAAACGGGCGGCATCCTGGAAGTGAACGTTGTCATCGACCAGACCGTGTTCGATGAGGAGCCGGTCCCGGAGCCCCTCGGCGAAGTAGATCGGACTCGACCGGCGATAGGCGGCGGTGTCCCGTTGCGGCAAGCCGAGGATTCGGCTGGTCCACTCGTCGCTGTAATGGGCCCAATCGGTCACCGGGGCTCGCGAGATCCCCGCGGCGAACACGCCGGGATGGCGGAACTGACTCATCAGGGTCATGAAGCCGCCGTAGGATACTCCGTACATCCCGATGCGGGTGGAATCCACGCCTAACGTGCGGACCAGATACCGCGCGGCCGCGACCGCGCCGTCCACGTCCTTCCATCCCATCGCGCCGGTCACGCCGGTCCGGTAGGCCTTGCCGAATCCGGCGCCGCCGCGATAGTCGAAGTCGAGCACCGGGTAGCCGGCCTCGAGCAGGTAGTGGAGAAAGCCAAGGTGCAGTCCCCAGCCGTAGACCGACCAGCCCCGATGGGCGAACTGCCGGTAACCTCCGCCGTGCACGTGGATCACCGCGGCCCGCTCCGGGTTCATCCGGGCCGGCCGGTAGAGGGCCGCCCAGACCGGCCGGCCGTCCGGATGAGGGAAGGAGACGATCTCCGGATCGACGAGGCGGGTCCGCCGGAAGGCGTCCGTGCCACTCACGGTGACCCGGCGCCGGCCCGAGGCCTCCCCGGATCTCGGAGCCAGCGGCCCCACGAACAGGTCGGGCAACCGAGCGGTGGTCGAGTGGACGACCGCCAGGCGCTCGCCGTTAGGCGACCATGCTCCGCTCGCCCGGCCCACGCCGTCCGAGACCACCTCGAGCCGGCCGCCGGTCGCCGGCAACGCCTCGAGCCGATCGTCGGCCGGGTGGCCGCGGCTCGTCTGAAGGAGCCACCGGCGGCGGTCCGGCGACAACGCCGCCCCGCGAACCTCCCAGTCCCCCTCGGTGAGCGGTCGAACCGCCTCGACCCCACCGAGGTAGAGATGGCTCCAGCCGCTGCGCTCCGAGGCGTAGACGTAGCGATCATCGTCGACCCACTCGAACAGCGCGGGCCCCCGATAATTCGACTGCACCGGCGGCCCCCCGATCCAGCCCCGCGGCTCGTGGTCATGCGCCACGACCCAGACCCGGCCGGTGGAGACGTCCAACTCCGCCAGCCACCAATCCCGGGCATGCTCCCCGACGAACTGCACCATGGCCCTGGTGCCGGACCCGTTCCAGTAGGGCCCGTGCGGCACCGTGGCCTGATCCCCTGCCTCCGGAAGGCTTACCCACCGAATCGCGAGGCTGTCGTCGGGAATGGCGGGGTCCGAAGGCACGATTCCCAGTTTGGCCACATCGCGGGGCTCACCCGTCTTGGACCGCGCGTCTCGAACTTCGCTGTAACCCGACCCGGTCACATAGGCCAGGTACTTGGTCACTGGCCGCCGAACGTCGCGCGTCGTTGCACGGAAGGTGTACCAGCGACCGTCCGGCGAGCGCTGCAACTGGTCCACGGCCGTCCGGGCAGCGATCGGGATCGACCGGGCCCGGCCGGGCACTCCGCGAGCGAGTTCCGCTCGTTCCGCCCGAATCCGATCCAGCTCCCTGATGCTCGGCAAGAGTTCCCGTTGCTGGGCCGCGAGCCGCCGTTGAGCATCGGTCTCCGCCACTTCCGCGGCGGTGACCCGGTGAGCCAGCAGGCTGAGCCCGCCGGAGATGAGGTCGTACCGATAGAGCGCTTCTCCCACCTCGACCAAGAGGGCCTGATCGGCATCGGCGAACCGCGGTTGCCCCATCGGGCCGTTCAAGGTGACGGGTCGGCGCACCGCGGGCCGCTCGGCGGGATCGTAGACGAGCAACGAACTGCCCGAGGTCCAGGCCGCCCGCCGCGTCGCGCGGTCCCATACCACGTTGTCGGCAGGGATGAGCCCGGCCTCCGCGGCAGGCACCTCCTCGGCCCAGGTCCCCGACGAATCGGCCCGAAACCATGGGTCGGCGTCGGGGAGGTCGCCAGAGCGTGGCGATCGGTGCCACCGGAAATACACCACCGAACCATCGGGCGCCCACCGGACGTCTCGGACGCCGAGCCCGAGCCAGCGATCGTTCCGTGAGGCGTCCTCGATGCTGAGGCGGCGAACCTGAGGAGCCGGGCCTTCGGCTTGCCGGAGTGGAGTGGGCGCGCGGGTCTGGGCCGCCGCCCCACCGGCACTCGCCACCAGCCCTCCCACCAGGGCCCCTCTCTGCCAGCGCGTCCTCATCGCTTCCCTCCCTCTCGATCCCAGGCTCCCGCCATGCCCCGTTTCCGGAGCACGGCGCGCTGGACCTTGTCGGTCGCGGTCTTGGGAAGGCTCTCGACGATTTCGAAGTAACGCGGGCGGGCAAATCGCGGGACCACCTCGTCGGCGAACCCGGCCAGCGCGGCGAGGTCGATCACCTCGCCCTGCCGAGCCACCACCGCCACCATCAGCTCGTCCTCGCCGCCCGGAATGTCCGACGGGACCGCGTAGACCGCGAGTTCCGAAATCCCGGGGAACTTGCCGATCGCCGCCTCCACTTCCGAGGCCGAGATGTTTTCGCCTCGGCGGCGGATCCGATCCTTGAGTCGATCGACGAAGGTCAGAACATCCTGCTCGTCGAGCGTCCCGGCGTCGCCGGTGTGAAACCAGAGGTTCCGCCAGGCTTCGACGGTTTCCTTGGGCATCCGGTAGTAACCCTGCATGAAACCCCACGGCGTCTTGGGGCGAACCAGGATCTCGCCGACCTGACCTGGGGGCAGCGGCGCGTCGGTTTCGGGATCGGCCACCACCACATCGAAGTGTTTTCGGTAGACCCACCCCGCGCCTTTCAGTCGATGTCCGACCCGGCCCCACACCGGGATGTTCACCTCCGTCATCCCGAACCCCGAGATCACGTCGCGCACCCCGAAGCGGTCCCGGAACGCCGCCTCATGCTCGGGGAGGTTCGGGGCCGAGAGAATGGCTCGGAGCCGATGATCGCGGTCGCGCGGGGTGGGCGGTTGCGCGACGATGTACGCCGCGACCGCGCCGAGGCTGTTGGTCACGGTGATGTCGTGGCGTCGAACGTCTTCGAGCCAGGCCGAGGCACTGAACTTGCCACGAACGACCGCCGGCATGCCGGCGATCATGGTCGCGGCAAGCTGCATCAGCAGGCCGTTGGCATGGAACAACGGCAGGGTGATGTAGTAACGGTCGTCCGGAGAGAGGCCGATCGCTTCCGCCGCCCCGATACCGTAGAGGGCGCAGTGGGCGTGCGGCATCAGCACTCCCTTCGCTGGGCCGCTGGTACCCGAGGTGTACATGATGCAGGCGATCTCGTGCCCTTTGGGGTACCCTCCGGTGAACGGCGCCGCCGCGCGCCAGCCGGCCCAGTCGATCGCCTCGAGCCGCCCGATTCCGGCCTCGGGCCCTCGACCGACGATCGCGATCCGGCGGAGTTGGGGAGCCTCGTCCGCGACCGCGAGCATCGCGGGGAGCAGGGTCTCATCCACCACCGCCAACTCGACCTCCGAGTTGACCAACTGGTGCCGCAGGAAGGCGCCCCGCAATTCGGTATTGAGTAGTACGGCCGTGGCGCCGAGCCGTCCGAGTCCCAGCCAGGCCCGGAGGAAGGCGGTCCCGTTGGGAAGAAACACGGCCACCCGATCGCCCCGGGCGACCCCTAACGACGCGAGGAAGCCGGCCGCCCGATCGACATCCTCGGCCGCCTGTCTCCAGGTGAGCGCTTCGCCGTCGGTGGTGGAAAACCAGACGGCATCGGGCCGCACCGCTGCCTGCTCCGCCAGGACCGCCGGCAGCACCCAGCGCGCCGGATTGTCAATCCCACTCCACATCTCGGAGCCCTCCGCCTGCCCGGGTTTTCGGCTCACCGGCTGAACACGACCTTCCCGGCCACGATCGTCGTGGTCACCCCGAGTTCGCCAATCGCGGCCGGATCGACCTTTCCGATCGTCCCATCGAGCACCACCAGATCGGCCGCCATGCCGGTTTCCAGCGTTCCCTTCCAGGTCTCGGCCCTGTCCTGCCAGGCACCGGCCGCCGTGTGCGATCGGATCGCCTCATCCAGGGTAATCCGCTCCGACGCTCCGGAGACCCGATTCGACTGCTTGCCCAGTCGAGTCACGCAGGTGGCGATCCCCTGCCGCCAGTTGCCATCGGTGACCGGGGCGTCCGAGCCGGTCGCGACCACCACGCCGGCGTCGATCGCGGTGCGATACGGCCATTCGTAGGCCGCCCGGGTGGACCCCAGCGCCTCGACCTGGCCATCGGCGATCAGGAACTTGATCGTGGAGTTGAAGTTGGCACCGACGCCTAACGCGGCCATCCGTTGCAGCGCCTCGGGACTGATCAAGTCCGCGTGAATCAGGTAATGGCGCCGATCCCGGTCGGGCCGGGCCCCGAGGGCCTTCTGGTAGGCGTCGATCACCGCGTCGAGCGCTCGATCGCCGGTGGCGTGGGTGCCGATCTGCCAACCCCGGTCGTGGGCCATCGCCACCATCGTCTCGAGTTCCCGGACCCGCTCGGCGTCGTCGCCCTTTCCGAGTACCAAGGTTCCGTTGCCGCCCCCCTGGTAGGGCTCGTGGAGCCACGCGGTCTTGTTCCCGGTTGGAATCCCATCGGCGTGGATCTTGATGCCCGCCAGCCGAACCCACCGCGGATCGGCGCCCACCGGAGCCCGATATCCGTCGAGCAGGGGGCGGAACGCGTCGACCGAGCGGCCAGCGTTCATCAACGCGGTGAGCCTGGCGGTGAGTCGACCGGCGGCCGCCATCTCGGCGTAGAGGGCAAGCGTCTCGGAGTCGATCCCCGGCTCCGTGAAACTCGTGATCCCATTGCTGGCCAGCAGGTCCATCGCGGCGGCGAAGGCGTTGGCCCGGTCCTCCGCCGACCAGGGTGGAACCATCCGGCGGATCAGCCCGGCCGCTCCCTCGAAGAAGACGCCGGTCGGCTCCCCGGCGGCGTCCTTGACGATGACCCCGCCGGGCGGCGCCACCGATTCGCGGGTTACCCGGGCCAGCTCGATCGCCTTCGAGTTCACCCAGACGGCGTGCCCGGAGAACTCGGTGAGAATCACCGGGTGGTCGGGCGAGACCCGGTCGAGGTCGTGCCGAGTCGGCGGTCGCCCCTCGGCAAAGTAGGGCTGGTCCCAGCCGCGGCCCTGGATCCACGAACCGGCTGGCCTGGTCCGGGCCGCCTCGCCGACCCGGGCCGCGATGTCGGCGATCGACCGGACCGCCGGGTAGGCCAGATCCAGGGTGAAGGGCGGCCGCCCGAAGGCCCACCAGAGGGCGTGAAGATGAGAGTCGTTGACCCCCGGCAGCGCGGTGCGGCCCGCCAGGTTGATGGACTGGGTGCGAGTTCCGGCGAACCGCCGCACCTCGGCGGTGGTCCCGGAGGCGATCACCTGGCCACCGCCTAACGCGATGGCGGGGACCTTCCGGAAACCCCGGTCGACCAGATGGACGTCGCCATCGTAGAGGATCGAGTCGGCGGGACCCTGCCACCGATCGGGGGGGACCCGGCCGGCGAACGCCGCCGCCGCGGAGGCGCCGAGGAAACCGCGCCGCGAAACCGATCGTTCGGCCATCACCCCGCCTCCCCACCCCTGAGGTATCGATCCAGGAATCGTTCCAGCCGCTGGTACATGTCGATCCGGTTGGCCGCGCTGCGGAACCCGTGCGGCTCGCCGGGGTAGCTCTTGGCTTCGAACACTTTGCCGAGGATCCGGAGGGTGTCGACCGCCATCTGATATTGACGGTAGGGCGCCCGAACGTCCGCTTCGCCATGGATGATCAGCACCGGCGTGGTGACGTGACGGATTCGGGCCAGGGTGTTGCTGACGGCATAGGTCGCTCGGCGGGTCGCTGGATCGCCGCCGTGCCCGGTGCGGATGAAGATCCGCCCGAGGCGATCGGCGTTGCCGTAGGCATCTCCGAAATCGTAGATCCCGGCCATCGGCACCGCCGCGTCGAATACGCCGGGTTCTCGCGCGATCGCCGCCATCGTCGTGATCCCGCCGTAACTGTAGCCGTAGATGCCGACTTTCCCGTTGACATAGGGCAAGGTCCGGAGGAACCCGGCGGCAGCGGCCGCGTCACGGGCCTGTCCGTTGGCCCAATCGTTGATGGCGAGATCCTGAAAGGCCCGGCCGAAGCCCGATCCGCCCCGGTAGTTGACGGCGAGCACCAGGTATCCGCGGCTCGCGAGGTATTGCTCGAGCAGGTTGCGGCCCCGAAGGTATGAATTGGTGCCGCCCCCGTGTACCTGGACCACCGCGGGGTAGCGCCGGGTCGAGTCGAACTCCTTGGGCCGGTAGAGGAATCCCTGGATGTACATCCCGTCGTGACTGCGGAAGGCGATCTCCTCCGGCGTTTGGGCGTCCGCCCACTGGTCGGCGAACGCCGTCAGCCGCCGCGGCGATCCCCCGATCAGGTCGAGCAGAAACACATCGGGGCCGTCGGTTTCGGTCGAACGGACGTAGACGACGCGGTCGCCTTTGGCCGAGAAACTGAGGGGACGAAACGCGCCGCCATGATGGCTGACGCGGGTCGCCACGCCGCCGCGCGCGTCGACGCTCCAGACGTGGAAGTCACCTCGTTCGAGATAGGGAAACAGCAGGCGCCGATCGCCATCGCTCCAGCCGACCCGCTGGCTGTGGAGCCAGTCCGAACCATGGACCTGCATCGGGACGACCCGCTCCACCGCGGTTCGAACATCGATCACCACCAGGTCGGCGAGGTCTTCGTACCAGTAGCCAGCCTTCTGGGTGGCGAGCAAGGCGAGGCGAGTGCCGTCGCTCGACCAGGTCGGTGTCGTCGACGCCATCAGCCGGCGGGACAACTGTCTCGACCGTCCGCTCGGGACATCGACGACCCAGAGGTCGTCGCTCCAGTAGCCGGCTCGATTGCTGACGTAGGCGATCGAGCGGCTGTCCGGCGACCAGGCTGGAATGAACCGGGGATCGTCGGCTGGCATGGCCCGGTCGGTCAGTCGCCGCGGGGTGCCGCCATCGGCGGGCACGATCCAGATGTCCTGCCAACCGCTCCGCTCGGAGTAGAAGGCCACCCAGCGCCCGTCGGGCGACACCGCGGCAGCCCGCTCGTCGAGGGAGTCCGTCGTGAGGCGGGTGGCCGCGCCGGTCCAGTCGACCCGCCAGAGGTCGCCGCCACGGCTGACGACGATCGAGCGGGAATCGGGGAACCAGGCCGGGCCGGCGCCGTCCGCCCAGTGGATTGGCGGCCCGCCTAACGAGGGCACCCGGAACACCCCGCGACCCTCGGCGGCCGCGGCCACCACCGCCACGGTGGCGCCGTCCGGCGAGAGCACCGCCTCGAACGCGCCCCGGCCCCGCGTCTGGATGTTCTCGATCGTCAGCGGTACCACCTGCAGCAGGCCGAGCAACCAGTGTCCCATCGGGTCTCTCCGCGATCAGTCCGCCCGCAGCTACCTCGGTCGGTTAGGTGGCCATCCGTCGAACCACGGTGCCGAGCGACCAGGTGGTCCGGCTCCAGCCCTCGTCGCCGCGCCGAACCAGAACGTCCGCGGATCCGAGCCCTCTGTGGACCAACTTACCCTCGAGTCCGGACCCGTCCAGCACGAACCGGTCGCCGGTGTCGAGCGAGGACAACGGAGCGGGCGGCGCGAGCGCGACGGCGAGTTCGAGCGGAAGCTGCGATCCGGCTTCGCGATCCGGGATCAGGCGATAGCGGTCGGTCGACATGACGGATTGAAGGGTGGTGCCGGCCCGGCGACGGCCGCAAACTAACGGCGGTCGCCCGGGCGGGCCAGGCATTACTTTCCCTCCCGGCCCCGTCGAAGGAGCGGCATGGGTTTCGGACTGCTGATCATCGCCCTGGCGGTCATCCTGGGCGTCGTGTTCCTCTACAATGCCCTCACCAAGCTCACCCTCCTGGCGGACAACGCCTGGTCCGACATCGACGTCCAGCTCAAACGCCGTCACGAACTGGTGCCCAACCTGGTGGCCGCCGTCCAGGGCCACGCGGGCTACGAGCGCACCACGCTCGAGGCGGTGGTCTCGGCCAGGAACCGGGCGATGGCCGCCCACGGCCCCGGAGAGGCCGGCGCCGCGGAAGGGCTGCTGGCCGGTGCGGTGGGCCAACTCCTGGCACTGGCCGAGGCGTATCCGGACCTCAGGGCCGCCGCCAGCTTCCTCGAGCTGCAACGGGGTCTCGTCGAGATCGAGGATCAGGTGCAGCAAGCCCGGCGCTACTACAATGCCGTGGTCCGGGACCTCAATACCAAGATCGCGCAGTTCCCGGCCAACCTCGTGGCGAAGACCATGGGTTTCCGACCGCGAGAGTTCTTCGACCTCGACGACCCCAATCAGCGGGCGGCGCCGGAGGTCCGGCTATGATCGCGCCCACGGTCCGACGTTCCCCTCGCTTCGCCCGCCCCACCGGCCTTCGCCTGGCGCTGCTCGCCTTGGCCCCGGTCCCGGCCGCGGCGCAGGAACGGACGCTGGCGATCCAGGCCTTCCACGCCGCCATCAGCGTCAACCCCGACGCGTCGATCGAGGTCACCGAGACGATCACCGCGAGATTCACCGGCTCGTGGAACGGGATCTATCGGACCATTCCGGTCGTCTACCGGACGCCCCAAGGCTTCAACTGGACCATCAAGCTCAGGCCCGGCGCGATCACCGACGACGCGGGCAATCCGTTGAAAACGGAGGTCGGACGGGAGCGACACTACCTCAAGTTCAAGATCTGGGTTCCCGGCGCGACGGACGCCGTCAAGACGATCCGGCTCCGCTATCGGGTGACCAACGGCCTCCGCTTCTTCGAGGAACACGACGAGCTGTACTGGAACGTCACCGGCGACGAATGGGAGGTGCCGATCGAAGCGGCCTCGGCCACGATCCGCCTGCCCCCGGGCGCCGGCGGCATCCGGGCGACGGCCTTCGACGGCTCCTACGGGTCGACCTCCCAACGGGCCTCGGTTGCGACCGGCCCGGGAACGGTCGACGTCACCCTTCCCACTCCCCTCGGGTTCCGCGAAGGCCTCACCGCCGTGGTCGGCTGGAACAAGGGATCCGTGATCCCGACGTCGACCGCGGCGAGATCGTTAGGTTTCGTCGCGGCCAATTGGCCGCTCGTCATCCCGATCCCGGTCTTCTTCCTCATGTGGCGAATCTGGCGCCGCCGCGGAAAGGACCCCGACCCCCGCCCGGTCGCGGTCCAGTACCAGCCGCCCCAAAACCTCACCCCGGCGGAGTGCGGCACGCTGGTGGACAACACCGTCGACATCCGCGATATCACCGCCACGGTGGTCGACCTGGCCGTCAAGGGATACCTGACGATCGACGAGCGGGAAGATCCCAAGCTGTTTGGCTTGGTGAAGGATCGGGAGTTCGTCTTCGCCCCGGCCAAACCGCGCCATCAGTGGTCCGCCCTGGCGCCGCACGAGAAGACCCTCCTCGAAGGAATCTTCTTCCGAGGCGACCAGCCGGTGGAGTTGTCCGACCTCGAAAACCGGTTTTACCAGTCGATCGCGACCATCCGGTCGGATGTGTTCGCCGGCTTGGTTCGCCACGGCTACTACGCCGCTCGGCCCGATTCGGTCCGGGGCCGGTGGTTGTTCCTGGCCGGTCTCGCCGGGGTCGTGCTCGCGGCGGGAGGAGTCATCCTGTCGGGCAACCTGCTTCTCTCGCCGGTCCCCTTCCTCGTCCCCGCGGCCCTGACCGCGATCATCATCGGCCTCTTCGGTTTTCAGATGCCGGCCCGCACCGTCGCGGGGGCCCGGACCCAGGAGCACATCGCCGGCTTTGCCGAATTCCTCCAGCGGGTCGAGGGCGACCGGCTCCGCGACTTCGTCAAGACGCCGGAGATGTTCGAACGGTTCCTGGCCTACGCGATGGCCTTCGGAGTGGAGAAACAGTGGGCCAAGGCGTTCGAGGGGATCTACACCACCCCGCCTTCATGGTACCATGGGGGCAATCTCAGTCACTTCAACGCCAGCACCTTCTCGGGTCGGATGGCGGAGCTATCGACCCAAGCCGGCTCCACCATGTCGTCGGCACCGAGAACCTCGAGCGGATCCGGGTTCAGCGGCGGCTCGTCGGGAGGAGGCGGTGGCGGCGGAGGCGGCGGTGGCTTCTAGCCTCGAGAGGCCACCGTCCGCTTGAGGCTCGTCCGAGCCAAGCCGGCCGCCACGAGCACCAGACCCGAGCCGAGCAGCATCGCCGCGCCGGGGAGGTGGACCGGCGCCTTGGGACCCGTGAAGAACGCGAAGACGTTGGCCATGATCAGCGGCCCGACCACGGAGGTCAGGCTCATCAAACTGGTCAACGCACCCTGCAGCTCGCCCTGCTCGTTGGCTGGGACCTGGGAGGAAATGAGCCCCTGGATCGCCGGCCCGGCGATGCCCCCCAAGCAGTAGACGAGGGTGAACGCGAACATCATCCAGGTCGAGGTCGCCACCGCGTAGAGCAGGAGCCCCAGACTATTGAAGCCGAGACCGGTGTAGACGCTTCGAACCTGGCCGAGCCTCGGAATGGCCACCCGGACCAGGCCGCCCTGAACGAGGGCGATGGCGGCACCCACCACCGCGAGCGACCACCCCACCGTCCGCTCGGTCCATTGGAACTTCTCGATGGTGTAATAGGACCAGTTGCTCTGCACCGCGTGGGCGGCGATCGACATCAGCACGAACGAGACGATCATCCCGGCGACGATCGGATGCCGGCGCAGCGCCGCGAGCGACCCCACCGGATTGGCGCGGGCCCAATCGTATCGCCGTCGGTTTTCCGGCTTGAGCGACTCGGGAAGCACGAAGTACCCATAGAGCCAGTTGACCAGCGCCAAACCGGCCGACACGATGAAGGGGACCCGGGCCCCGTATGGCCCCAGGAGGCCGCCCAGCAGCGGACCCAGGATGAACCCGAGCCCGAACATCGCGCCGATCATCCCGAAATTCTGGGCCCGCTTCTCTGGCGGCGAGACGTCCGCGATATAGGCCGCCGCCGTCGAGAAGCTCGCCCCGAGCATCCCCGCGACCATCCGACTGCCGAGCAGCCACCAGATGGTCGGCGCCACCGCCATTACCAGATAGTCGAGGCCGAACCCGAACAGCGACGCCAGCAACACCGGCCGCCGCCCGAACCGGTCGCTCAACGCGCCCATCATCGGCGCGCAGAGGAACTGCATCCCCGCGTACGCGAAGGTCATCCAGCCACCCCAGCGGGCCGCATCGCTGATGGTGCCCCCGGTGAGATGGGTGATCAGTTTGGGCATCACCGGGATGATGATCCCGAGGCCCATGACATCGATCAGCAGGGTCACGAGGATGAAGCCGAGTGCCGGGGTCCGGCTGGACGCCATTGCCAATCCTCGATGGTCGGCGGAGGAGACCGGGGGCACGGCCCCGATCCGGGGCAGAACATAGCGGGATCGGCGACCGCCGTCACGCCGGGGCCGCTCCGGGTGTATTGTTAGAACCTCCTCCACCCCAGCCGACCATGCCGCTTCCCACGAGCCCCCGATCTCGGCGCGACTTCCTGAAAGGCACCGGCTCGGCGCTGGGCTTCACCATCGTCCCTCGCCACGTCCTCGGGCGCGGCTTTCAGGCGCCGAGCGATACCCTTGGCATCGCCATCGTTGGCGCGGGCGGGATGGGGATGAGCAACGCCGAGTCGCTCCTCTCGGAACGGATCGTGGCGCTCTGCGACGTGGATTTCGGCTATGTCGACCGTTCCCTCGCCGGACGGCTGAAACCCGCCAACGGTCGACCCGGACCTAACGCGGAACGACTGGGAGCCGCGTTCAAGGCCGCCACCCGCTATCTCGATTTTCGGGAGCTGCTGGCGCGGGAGCGGAATCTCGACGCCGTCGTCATCGCGACCCCGGATCACACCCACGCCGTGATCGCCAAGGCGGCCATGGACGCCGGCAAGCACGTCTACGTCCAGAAGCCGCTCACCTACACGGTCCACGAATCTCGGGTCCTCGCCGAGACCGCCCGGAGGACCCGGGTGGTGACCCAGATGGGCAACCAGGGCCACTCGAGTGACGACGCCCGGCTAGTCAACGAGTGGATCGCCGCCGGGGTGATCGGCCCGGTCCGCCACGTGGATGTCTGGACCAACCGCCCGATCTGGCCCCAAGGTGTTCCCCGCCCGGGCAAGGCGCCTGACAACTTCCAGGGCATCAAGAGCCTGACCTGGTGGGGCCAATGGGCAATGGAGTCGATCGCCGCGGCCTCGTTCAACGGCGACTTCCCACCGCCCCAGGGGCTCGATTGGAATTTGTACCTCGGCCCGGTGCCTGACGATATCCCTTACCATCCGATCTACCACCCGTTCAACTGGCGCGGCTGGGTCGACTTCGGCGTCAGCGCGCTGGGCGACATGGGCGCCCACCTCGTTGACCACCCGTTCTGGGCCCTGGACCTCGGGTTCCCCACCACCGTGGAGGCGACGTCAACGCCGTGGGGTGGCCTCGGCCTCGGCCCCAACCCGGCCAGCTACCCGCAGGCGATGATCGCCCATTACCAGTTCCCGGCCCGCGGCTCGGCGCCACCCGTCACCCTCCACTGGTACGACGGCGGCCTGATGCCGCCCCGGCCGGCGGCTCTCCCCGACGACGTCCAGCTCAACCGAGAAGGTGGCGTCATCTTCGTGGGCGACAGGGGCATCCTCATGCACGGCACCTATGGGTCAAAGCCGACCCTCTATCCCGCGGCGCTTCGCGAAGCCGCGGCCGCCGTCCCCAAGACCATTCCCCGAATTGCGACCAGCCACGAGATGAACTGGGCCAACGCCTGCAAGGGCCAGGGCCAGCCGACCTGCCCGCTGGAGTACGCCGCGAAACTGACCGAAGTCATGCTCCTGGGAATCGTGGCCCTCCGAGCGGGCCAAGGGGTGAAGATCCACTACGACGGGGCGACTGGTCGGATCACCGAACCCGCGGCTGCCAATCAGTACCTCACCCGTCCCTACCGCGCCGGCTGGAGCGTCTGAAATGCTACCACACCTCGAAGTGGCGGGTTCTGCCTTCTGTGTCCTTCTCGCCGGGACCGCAATGACTCAAGCGCCGAACACCCTGACCGACGCCGAGCGGGCCGCCGGGTGGCAGCTCCTTTTCGATGGCAAGACCACCGCGGGCTGGCACGGATACGGCAAGCGTCCCTTTCCCGACGGTTGGCAAGTGGTCGACGGCGCGTTGAGCCGAGTGGCCCGCGGCGGCGACATCGTCACCGATCGCTCCTTCGCCAATTTCGAGCTGAGCCTCGAGTGGATGGTCGCCAAGGCGGGCAACAGCGGCATCTTCTATCGCGGAATCGAAGCGGACGACTGGCGACAGACCCCGATCTTTCACAGCGCGCCCGAGATGCAGGTGCTCGACGACGCCGGACACGCCGACGGCAAGTCGCCGCTCACTTCCGCCGGTTCTCTGTACGGTCTCTACCCCGCGCCCCCTGGCATCGTCAGACCAGCCGGGCAGTGGAACCAGGTGCGGATCGTGGCTCGCGGCTCGATGGTCGAACACTGGCTCAATGGAACCAAAGTGGTCGAGTTCGACACCAGGAGCAGCGACTTCGCCGCCCGGGTCAAGTCCTCGAAATTCGCCGGGTGGCCAGCCTTCGCGACCGCCACGGCAGGCGTCATCGGCCTCCAGGATCATGGGGACCTCGTCCGTTACCGCTCGATCAAGATCCGGCCCCTATGACCATCCGCCCCCTCCCCGCCGCGGTCCTCCTCGTCGTTGCCTGCGCCGAGTCGCCGGCGCCTGCCCCACCGGTCGGGCTCGAAGGCGCCCGCGCCGCGCTGATCGCCCGGGGAGACTCGTTGGCACTGCCGGGCACCTGGGAAGCTCCCCCAGGAAATCGACTCCATCACTCGATCGCCGGTTTCGCCAAGACCCTCTGCTCGGCGGTCTTCATCACCGGGCTCGACCCGAAAGATGCCGCGGAGAACGTCGGCTACTTCACCGGACCCTACCGGGACCGCGCGGCCGTGGTCGACACCGTCGTCGATCGGCCCAGCCAGACCGTCCGGCTCACGCTGGCCGACGGAACCACCAGGATCGCCCGGCGGTATCGCCGCCAAGGCTGCATCACCACACCGTTGGGCCAGGACACGATCTACTTCACGCCCTCCGAGGTCGCCCCGAATTTGCCGCCAGCCGCGTCGACCCCGTGGCCCATGGGGGATCTCGTGCCCGCCCAACCATGGCCCGCCGAGGTCGATTCGGCGGCCCTTGCCGACGCGGTCGAGACCGCGTTCGGCCCCGACAGCGCGATGACGCTCGCCCTGGTGATCACCCACAAGGGGCGGATTCTGGCCGAGCGGTACGCCCCCGGGATCGGGATCCATACCCCGCTCGAGAGCTGGTCGATGGGCAAGAGCCTGACCGGCACCTTGGTCGCGCGGCTGATCCAGCAAGGGGTCTACCGGCTCGACCAACCAGCGCCGATACCGGAATGGCAAACGCCGAACGACCCGCGCCAAGCCATTCGGATCATGGACATCATGCGGATGTCGAGCGGGATCAGGATCCGGGCCCCTCAGGACCCGGACTACGCCGATTCGCTCGGCTACCCCGACCACCTCTACCTCTACACCGGCGGAATCGACTCCTATCGGTGGGCCGCAACCCGCCCCCAGCAGTGGCCGCCGAACACCGTGGGCCGATACCGCAACACCGACCCCGTCCTGGCCGGCTACTTGGTCCGCCGAGCCGTCGAGGCCCGCGGAGAGAATTACCACGCCTTCCCGCAGCGGGCGTTGTTCGACAAGATCGGGATCCGCGACGCAATTCTCGAGACCGACCCCTATGGCAACTTCCTCACCCAGGGGTACGAGTTCCTCCCGGCTCGAGACTGGGCCCGGCTCGGGAACCTCTACCTGCAGGACGGCGTCTGGAACGGCGAACGGTTGTTGCCCGTAGGGTACCTCGACCACGTCAAGACCGTGGCCCCCGCGTGGGCTGCCGACGGCCGACCGGTGTACGGGGGCGGCTTCTTCTGGGTCAACGGCGATGGGGCGTGGCCCCTGCCGACCGACGCCATCGCGATGCTGGGAGCCGGCGGCCAGAGCGCTCACATCATCCCGTCGCATGGGCTCGTGGTTGTCCGGCTCGGGAAGTACCGCGGGGCCCAGGCCGGAGCGGTGGCGCTCGATGAAGGGTTTCGGCGTCTGATCGCCGCGGTGCGACCGTAAGCCGGGGCGGTGAACCGGACCACCCCGTTTGGTTCGGGTTTTCGTTATACTCCAAACTGGCCCTCTCGGGAGTCGACATGCCTTACGCCATCAAGGTCAACGGCACGGTTCGCACGGTCGAGGCACCGGCGGACATGCCTCTGCTATGGGTCCTCCGCGACCTGCTCGATCTACCGGGCACCAAGTACGGCTGCGGGATCGGGCAGTGCGGCGCCTGCACGGTGCACCTCAAGGGCACCCCGATTCGTTCCTGCAGCCTGCCGATCTCCGAGGTCAGCGGTGAGGTGACCACCATCGAGGGTCTGTCGGCCGCCGCCAACCACCCGGTGCAGCAGGCCTGGCAAGCCGTCGACGTACCCCAATGCGGTTACTGTCAGGCCGGCCAGATCATGACGGCGGCCGCTCTCCTGACCAAGACGCCCAAGCCGACCGACGCCCAGATCGACGCCGCCATGAGCGGCAACCTCTGCCGCTGCGCGACCTACCTCAGGATCCGGGAAGCGATCCACCGCGCCTCGGCGATCGCGACGGGTGCCGCTTCGGCGGCGCCTGGCGGGCGCTCCCGAGGGGAGGAATAACCCATGACCGCAACACTCTCCCGCCGAACCTTCCTCGAGGTCACCGCGCTCGCCGGTGGCGGCCTGCTCCTCGGCAGCCGAGCCTCGGCCACCGGCCGCGGCCGGCGGGCGGCCGCCTTGGCCAACGCCTACATCCGGATCGAGCCGACCGGGGCCATCGTCATCGTCGCCAAGAACCCGGAAATCGGCCAGGGGGTCAAGACCAGCCTGCCGCAGCTGATCGCCGAAGAGCTCGACGTCGAATGGGGCCAGGTCACCGTCGAACAGGCGATTGCCGATCAGAGCAAGTACGGCCGCCAGTTCGCCGGTGGCAGCACCGCGACGCCGATGAACTACGACGAGCTTCGCCGGGTCGGGGCCGCCGCCCGCCAGATGCTGGTCGCCGCGGCCGCGGGCGCCTGGGGCGTCCCAGCCTCGGAGTGTGAGACCGCGAAAGGCGTGGTCCACCATCGCGCCTCGGGCCGCTCATCGCCCTACCGCGAGCTGACCGCGGCGGCCGCGGCCGTGCCGCCGCCCGACCTCAAGACGGTGCCGCTCAAGGACCCCAAGAATTTCACCATCATCGGGAAGCCCATCGGCGGGGTCGACAATCCATCGATCGTCTCCGGCAAGCGCCTGTTCGGAATCGACGTCAAGGTGCCCGGCATGGCCTTCGCGGTGTTCGAGAAGTGCCCGGTCTTCGGTGGCAAGGTGATCTCGGCGAACCTCGAGGAGATCAAGGTGCTTCCGGGGGTCCGATCCGCATTCGTGGTGCCAGGGGGGACCAATCTGAGCGGCCTCCTGCCCGGCGTGGCCATCGTGGCCGATCACTGGTGGGCCGCCCAGAGCGCCCGGGAGAAGCTCCGAGTGCAATGGGATGAGGGAAGCACCGCGGCACAATCCTCCGTGGCCTTCGCGGCCCGGGCCAAAGAGCTCGCCACGGGCACTGGCCGCGTCCTCAGGCACGACGGCGATCCCGACGGCGCGCTGGCCGGGGCCAAGCATGTGGTCGAGGCTGCCTACCAGTACCCCTTCCTGGCGCATGCGCCGCTCGAGCCCCAGAACTGCACCGCCGCTTTCGGCAACGGCAAGCTCGAGATCTGGGCCCCGACCCAGAACCCGCAGCCCGGACGAGAACTCTGCGCCAGAACGTTAGGCATCGCCGAGTCGGACATCACCATCCATCTGACCCGCTCGGGTGGCGGCTTCGGGCGCCGGCTCGCCAACGACTACATGGTCGAGGCGGCCTGGATCGCCAAGGAAGCGGGCATGCCGGTCAAGCTGCTCTGGACCCGCGAAGACGACATCCGGCACGACTTCTACCGGCCCGCCGGTTTTCATTTCCTCAAGGGCGGCGTCGACGCCAACGGGGCGCTGGTCGCCTGGAAGAATCACTTCGTCAGCTTCGGCGAAGGAGACCGGTTCGTCGCGAGCGCGGGGCTCGCCGGCGCCGAGTTCCCGGCCCGCTTCATCCCGAACTACCACCTCGAGTCGTCGGTCATGCCGCTGGGCGTGCCGACCGGGTTTCTCCGCGCCCCCGGCAGCAACGCCCTGGCATTCGTCTTCCACTCGTTCCTGGATGAGTTGGCGGTCGCCGCGGGCCGGGACCCGGTCCAATTCCGGCTCGATCTCCTGGGCACCCGCGGCATGGTGATTGACCCCGACGGGGCCAATGGCTACGACGCGGCCCGAATGCGCGGCGTCCTCGAGTTGGTCGCCGAGAAGTCCGGTTGGGGCAAGCGAACTCTGCCCAAGGGAAGCGGCCTGGGAGTGGGGTTCCACTACAGTCATCGGGGTTACTTCGCCGAGGTGGTCGAAGCCTCGGTCACCACGAACGGCCGGGTCTCGATCGCCAAAGTTTGGGTGGCGGGCGACGTCGGCAGCCAGATCATCAACCCGAGCGGTGCGATCAACCAGGTCCAGGGCTCGGTGCTCGATGGGTTCTCCGAGGCAATGGCTCAGGAGATCACCATCGAGGCCGGCCGCGCGGCCGAGAGCAACTTCAACGACTTCCCGCTGATCCGGATGCGGAATTCCCCGCCGGTGGAAGTCCATTTCAAGATCACCGGCTACCCGCCCACCGGACTTGGCGAGCCCGCCTTGCCGCCCGCGGTTCCGGCGCTCTGCAACGCCATTTTCGCCGCCTCCGGGAAGCGGATCCGCTCGTTGCCGCTCTCCCACCACGGGCTCCGCTGGGCGTAGACCCGGGCGTTGCGCCCCCGGCGTTCGCCGGGGGCGCCCCGCCGTCTTTTTGTCGGTATCTTCAGAGCCAACTTCCCCCCCATCTCGGAGTTCGCACCATGTTTCGCCTCTTCGCGGCAACGCTGCTCGTCGTCGTCGGCACCGACATTGGCGTTGCCCAGCGCCCAAGAGCGCGTCAAGCCAGTGACCCGCTCGCTGGCCTCGACGCCTACATCCAGGACGGGATGACCAAGCTCAAGGGCATCGGCCTCGCCATCGCCGTCGTCAAGAACGACTCGGTGGTCTACGCCAAGGGCTTCGGGGTCAAGAAGCTGGGCGATCCCTCCCCGGTCACCCCTCGGACCCTTTTTGCCGTCGGTTCCACCTCGAAGGCCTTCACCACCGCCGCGCTCGGCATGCTGGTCGACGAGGGCCGCTTCGGTTGGGACACCCGGGCCGGGGACCTCCTGAAGGGATTCGAGGTCTCCGACCCCAAGGTCACCCGCGAGATCACCGTGCGCGATCTGGTGACTCACCGCAGCGGGCTCTCCCGCGGCGACCGCCTCTGGATGGGATCGAACTTCTCTCGCGCCGAGGTGCTCCGCCGGGTCCGCTATCACCAGCCCAGCTGGAGCATCCGGACCACCTTCGGCTACCAGAACATCATGTACCTCGCGGCGGGCGAGATCATCCCGGCCGTGACGGGACGTTCGTGCGACGATTTCCTGAAGGAACGGATCTTCCTGCCGTTAGGCATGCCGACGACGTCGACCAGCGTCACCGCCTTGAAAGACCAGCCGGACGTGGCGACCCCCCACACCGCAATCGACGGCACCGTGGTTCCGATCGAGTACCGGAACATCGACAACATCGGGCCGGCTGGCTCGATCAACTCCAACGTGCTCGAGATGGCACAGTGGATCCGGTTCCATCTCAACGGCGGCTCCGTGAATGGCCGGCCGCTCCTCGCCCCGGCCACCCACAGGGAGATGTTCGCGACCCAGATGTGGCTCCGGCCCGAGGGCGAGATGGCGATGCTCTACCCCGGCGCCAATTTCCTGGGGTACGGCCTGGGTTGGTTTCTCTACGACCAGGTCGGCCGAAAGGTCGTTGAGCATTCCGGCGGAATCGACGGCATGATCACCGAGTTGATCATGGTGCCGTCGGAACGGCTCGGTGTCATCGTCTTGACCAATGCCGGAGGGTCGCTGGCCGCGTTCCCGATCGCCCGAGCCGTCATCAACCGCTATCTCGGCGTCGATCAAGACCCCATCGCGGCCATCGCCCCGATGGTCGCCATGGTGGAGTCGTTGGGCAAGAAGGCCGAAGACAGCATCGCCAAAGCGAGGGTCGTCGGCAAGGGACCATCATTGGCCCTCGAGGCCTACGCCGGGGTGTTCGACAACCCGATGTACGGTCCGGCCCGGGTGACCCTCGCCAACGGCAGCCTGGCGGTGAGCGTCGACGGCCAAGAGCATCCGCTCGACCTCGGCCACTGGCACTACGACGTCTTCCGGGGCGCCTCCCGTGACAAGCGGCTCGGTCGGACCTGGGTCAACTTCCGCCTCGGCAACGACGGCGGGGTGGCCGGTCTCTCGATCGACGGACTCGAGCAGGAGTTCGTTCGCCGCCCCGCCGCGGCCGTCGCCGCGGGATGCGACCCGAGTGACGCCGATCGGTCTCGGCTGGCGACCAGGCCGTCGCCTTATGACTCCACCATGATCTCCATCGGCGTGGGCGCGGCCAAAATCTGCTACTCGCGCCCGTCGATGCGGGGCCGAGCGGTTTTTGGCGCCCGGCTGGTCCCTCACGATTCGCTCTGGCGGACCGGCGCGAACGACCCGACCATCCTGCACCTGCCGGCGGACGCGTCGATCGGAGGAACCCGCTTCGCCAAGGGCAGCTATGCCGTCTACACCATTCCGGGCGCCAACCGATGGACCGTCATCCTGAGCCGCCGCACGGACCGACTCACCATGCGCATCGACGACGGCTTCCGTGCCAATGAGGCCGGCCGGTTCACGGTGCCTGTCGAGCCGCTGTCCGATCCGGTGGAGCAGTTCACCATCAGAGCGGCCACCACGGGCAACTCGGCCGCGGACCTGATCTTCGAATGGGAGAAGACCAGGATCCGGGTGCCGGTCACCGGGGCGGGCCAATGAGGCCGACACGCGGGCTTCGAGGCGCCCGGCGCGGCGCCTGGGTGATCGGGCAGCTCGTCCTTGCCGGGACACCTGCCCTTCCGGCGTTGGGGCAGGAAGCTCGCCCACTCGCCGCGGGGGATTACCTCGACCTCGAACAGGCGACGGACCCCCGGATTTCGCCCGACGGGAAGCAGATCGTCTATACCAGGTCGTGGGTCGACAAGATCAACGACCGCTGGGCTAGCGCGCTGTGGATCATGAACGCCGACGGGACCAAGCACCGCTTCCTCGTCGAAGGCTGGAGCGCGACCTGGTCCCCGGACGGAACCCGGTTGGCCTACCTGGCCGCCGCCGAGGCGCCCAAGGGCCCCCAGATCTTCGTCCGGTGGATGGACAGCGAGGGTGCCACCAGCCAGGTCACCAGAGTCACCGAAGCGCCGGCGAGCATCGGGTTCTCGCCGGACGGCAAGTGGATTGCCTTCACCAAATTCGTACCGCACGAGACGCCATGGGCGGTGAACCTCCCGGCAGCGCCCCCCGGCGCCAAGTGGGTTGCCCCGCCTCGGCATGTCGATCGACTCCACTATCGACTCGACCGAGTCGGATTCCATGACGGCGGAACCAACCAACTCTTTGTCGTCCCAGCGGACGGCGGCTCGCCTCGAATGTTGTCGGCGCCTCCCCTCTCGGTCGGAGCCCAATACGATGGCATTCGGCTCGGGAGCGGCAATTGGGATTGGACTCCGGATGGCCGGACGATCGTCTTCGAAGCGGCACCCGAGTTGGCGGCCGACACCGCCCTCCACGCCTCGGCGATCTACTCGGTCGATGTCGGTGGCGGCCCACCTAGCCGCCTGACCCCCGATGCCGGGTTGTGGACCAAACCAGCGATCTCGCCCGACGGGCGCCAGATCGCGTATGTGGGCCACCCGGCCACCCGGCTCACCATGCGCACCTCGTCGCTGTACCTGATGAATCTCGACGGCTCGGGGGCGCGCGACCTCACTCCGACCTTCGATCGCGACCCGGTGTTCTTCGGCCACGGCGCGCTGGTCTGGGCTGCCGACGGCAGCGGACTCTACTTCACGCCCGACGACCGGGGCAGCCGCAACCTCGCGTTCGCCCCCGCCAACGGCTCGGGCGTCCGCTACCTGACCACCGGCACCCACCAACTGTCCTTGGGCAACCGCGCGGCCGGCAACCTGATGGCGGCGACGGTGACATCCTTTTCGCGACCGCTCGAAGTGGCTCGGCTGACCCTGACCGCCCGCGGCGCGGAGGTCACCAACCTCACCGAAAACAACGCCGACTTCCTCGCTGGCAAACGGCTCTCCTCAGCCGAGGAGATCTGGTATCCGTCGACCGGCGGCGCCCGGATCCAGGGTTGGGTCGTCAAACCGGCGAATTTCGACCCCGGCCGAAAATACCCGCTCCTTCTCGAAATCCACGGGGGACCGCAAGGGATGTACGGGGTTGGCTTCGACCCGATGTGGCATACCTTCGCCGGGGCCGGGTACGTCGTGCTTTACACCAATCCGCGGGGCAGCAGTGGGTACGGCAATGCCTTCATGACCGCCATTGATCGGAACTACCCGGGCCCCGACTACGACGACCTCATGGCCGGCGTCGACACCCTCCTCGGCCGCGGCTATGTCGATCCCGGTCAACTGTACGTGTCCGGCTGCAGTGGCGGCGGTATTCTCACCAGTTGGGTCATCACCCACACCACTCGGTTCGCCGGGGCGGCGGTCCGCTGTCCGATCACGAACTGGGTCAGTATGGCTGGCGGGTCCGACGTTCCCCTCTTCTCCCACAGTTTCTTCGCGAAGCCTTTTTGGGAAGACCCCACCGCATGGATCGAGAAGTCGCCGGTGTTCAAAGCGGGCAAGGTCACCACTCCGACCGTCTTCATGACCGGGGTGAACGACCTCCGAACCCCGATGAGTCAAACGGATGAATTCTACGCCGCCCTCAAGCTTCGCGGTGTCCCGACTTCGATGCTCCGGTTCGAAGAGGAATGGCACGGCACCGAGTCGCGTCCCTCCAACTGGATGCGGACCATGCTGTACATGATGAGCTGGTTTGGCCGATTTGGGGCGAAACCGGCCACCTGAGCGGAAGAACTCGGGGCGCGGTACCGATCTGATCGGCAGGACCGACAACGAAGAGGGCCGCGGGGGCGCGAACGCCCCCGCGGCCCGAATCTTCGTCCGTCGGCTCGGCTAACGCTTCTTCGCCTTGTGCCCCTTCTTCACAGCGCCGGCGAGCCAGGTCTTGGCCAGCTTCTTGGCCTTGGCGCCGTGGACGCCATCGGAGAAGAACTTGCTCTTCCCGCGGAATCGCGCCTGCCAGCCGTGAGTCGAGTCGCTGTCGATCCGGACGACGCAGCCCGCGGCCGGTCTCCTGGTGGGACCCTTGAAGGGCCGAACTACACCGTCGACGTGGGTATAGGTGGTCCCGTTCAACGCTTCTTTGACGGCCCGGTACGTCACCCCTTTAGCGCGCGCCGCTGGCGCCACCGGGAAGTACCCGACCTCTCGACCCTGACGGCGAATCTTCATCACGAACGCCTCGTTCAGCTTCGCCGATCCGTGTCGAGAACCCTTGCGTGGAGGAACTTTCATGGCTTTCCCGTCTCGAAGATGAAGGCTTGAGCCTAACTGCTTGCGAACGAACCGCACCCGCTCCGTCGAACATAATCGACCTCGGGCCCGTCATCCACCGGCTTCCGTTACTTTTCGCAATGCGATTCGTCTGTCTCACCCTGGTCTGGCTCGCCCTTGCGGTGCCCTCGACGGCCCAAAGCTGTCCTGCCGGTCCGACCGCCTTGGTCCTCTCGGGCGGCGGTGTCAAAGGCCTGGCCCATCTCGGCGTGCTGCGGGCCCTCGACCGGCTCGGTGCGACGCCGGATTTCGTCGTTGGCACGTCCATGGGGGCGATCATCGGCGCCCTGTACTCGAGCGGGTACTCGGCGGGGCAAATTGACTCACTCCTTCATGATTTGCCCATCACCGACGTCGTCCGGCCCTTCCGGCCCCCGGCTCCGCACCCGTGGAACCGCCGCATCCCGGCGCTTTTCCTGGTGAAGGGGCACCGGGGATTCACTTTCCAAACCGGGATCGTCGACGAGGCCCAGCCGAACGCCCGGCTCAACGATGCCCTGTTACGCGGGAACCTGCTGGCTCGGGGCCGGTTCGACCAACTCCCGATTCCGTTCCACGCCGTCGCGACCGACCTCCGCAACCGAAAAACCGTCGTCCTCGATACCGGAGATCTGGCCCGAGCGGTTCGAGCCAGCAGTAGCATCCCCTTGGTCTTCCCGCCCGTCGTCGCTGGCGAGGCCGTCCTGGTCGACGGCGGCTTGTCGGCCAACATTCCGGTCGCGGAGGCCCGCCAGCTCGGTGCCGCCCGGGTCATCGTCTCGGACGTGACCGAGTACCCTCGTGATACGCTCGACTTCGAGTCACCGTTGGCTCTGGCCGATCAGCTCCTTGGCTTCCTCTTCCAGCAGACGACGGCCGAGCGGCGCCGGGGCGACATCTGGATCCGACCCGATGTGCAATCGTATCGCAGCCTCGACTTCTCACCCGAGACCATCGCTACCATCCTCCGCCGCGGCGAACTCGCGGCCGACAGCACCATCGGCCGAGCGGCGTGCCTCCCGCAGCGCATCCGCAACGAATCAGATTTCCCGGCAACGACTGGCCCATGGCAGGTGACGACCGCCGATCGCCGGGACAGCCTGCTGCTGGCCCGGCACCTTGGGTTGTCGCGACAAGGCCGTCTCGACGAGACCGCGCTGCGCAGGGGCCTTCTGGCCCTGGCCGAGGCCGAGGCGGTTCGCGGCGTTTGGCTCAACCCCGGCGGCCGCGGCGACAGCGTCACCCTGTCGCTCGAGCCGCTGACGGCCCCGGTCAGCGTCGGCGGGCTCGGGCTGGCCTACGACCACGAATTGGGGGGTCGCGCCTGGGCTGGCTGGTTCGACCGCCGGGCCCTCGGCACCCCGGCCGAGGCCAGCGTGTTGCTCACGTTAGGCAGGTACCAGCGGGAATTGGTCGTGGCCGGTCTGGCCCACGTGGACCCCGGCATGTCTCGGCTCACCCCGATCGTCACGGTACATCTCCTCGCCGAGGACGTTCGCCAGTTCGATGATGCCGGTATCGAAACCCGAGCCGCGGCGACCCGGGAAGGGCGGGTCGCGGCGGGTGTCGAGTTCCGACCCGGAATTGCCTGGCGGATCCGTCTTCAGGCCGAGGCCATCCGGTGGTCCGAGCCTGGCGCCTCCAGTTCTGTCCTCGGCGGCTCCCTGGAAACGAGCGCCCGGAGCCGCGGCGGCAAGTCCATCACAATGGAGGCGCTCTGGGCCGGGGCGTCCGCCCGGTTCCGGGTGGCCGGCGAGGCCCCGATGATCAGGACCGGGCGGACAACGACCGTTGCGAGCGGACGCCTTGGCTGGGGCCGCGCCCTCCCACTCCGTTGGACCCTGCCGCTTGGCGGCGACGCCGGCTTCCCCGGGCTTCATCTGGGGGAGCGACGCGGGTTTGCCGAAACAATGGCGGCCGTTCGATTCGGCTACCGGGCCATCGGCCCACTCGAGGCCCGGGTCTTCGCCGCCGCCGGCCGGGTCTGGACCGACGCCCGGTCGCCCGGTCCATGGCTCGGCGGGGCCCGCATCGGAATCGGAACCGACACCCCTCTCGGCCCAGTCGAGGCTGCAATCGGAGTGAATACCGAAGGTCGCTCGGCGCTCTACCTCCGACTTGGCCAGTGGTTCTAGGCCGGGTTCAGCAGGGACGAAACGCGTAAGACCTTGCGGTACAATGGAAAACGACGCATCTTAAACTTGCCTTAACACTCAAGCGCCTTCCTCCACCCCGAAACGGAGTCACTGCCTGCAATGACACCGTCGGACAGCCACCCAACGGCCGAAGCCCAGGTCCGGGCGTATTTCGATCAGTCGCTGTCGACCATCGTTGCCACGGCCGAAGACCTCCGCCGGATGACCGGGTCGATCGCCGGCCAGGCGGCCGAGAACCCGTGCCTGCTCCGGCAGTGCCCTCGGCACCAGCGGCTGCTCGAGGTGGTCGACGAAGCGGTGGCGGTCCTCGAGGCGACCAAGGGCGCCTTTCGTTCGCGCCAGCTCGCCGAACTGCGTCGCCGGCTCGAACATTTCCTCGCCGAGGAACGCGGCCTGCGAGCGCCTCCCCCCGGCCTGACCTAGGCTTGCCCCTACGCACTAGACACCTCGGGACCCCCCATGGCAGATTGCCATCACGCTTCCGGGAGTCGAGGTAATGCGGCTGCTGTTGGTTGACGACGACATCCGGTTCTCCGCCATGCTGACCCGAGCGCTCGGCAACGAGGGCTATGCGGTCGACACGGCTTGGAGCGTCGCCGTGGCTAGTCGGAAGCTCGACCAGGCCAGGTACGACTCGATCGTCCTCGATCTCGGACTTCCCGACCGGCCCGGGATCGACGTCTGTCGGACGCTGCGCGCCAAACAGGACGCCACCCCGGTGCTGGTGATCTCGGCCCTGGCCAGCGCCGAGGAACGGATCGCGAGCCTCGATGCGGGGGCGGACGACTACCTCGTCAAGCCGTTTCACCTGGGCGAGCTCAAGGCCCGGCTCCGAGCGCTTACCCGCCGGGAGAGGGGGTTCGTCGTCACCGAGCACCGCCTCGGCAATCTGGTCGTCTCGGTTCCCCACCGGATCGTGCGGGTGGATGGGCAGGAACTGACGTTGACCCGAAAGGAATTCGCGATCCTGGTCCAGCTCATGACCGTCGATGGCGGCGTCGTCTCGCGGGCCGAGCTTGGCCACCGGCTCTGGGGCGATCGATTCGACGAGGACTCTCGAGCCCTGGAGGTGCACATCAACAACCTCCGAAGCAAGCTCCGCGGTGCCGGCGCCGAGGCGCGGATCGAGAATCGCCGAGCCTTGGGTTACCGGCTGGTCGCCGATGCGCAGGACCCTCCCTTGGAGAACGACCTGGCAGTGGCAGCCGACCCGGAGTCGAGAGCCACGCTCCCACGCGCCGAAAACTGACCCGCCTCAAGCCTTCGTCAGGAGCCTCGCAGTGTCATTGACTCTGGTATCCCTGGTCCTGCTCGCGGCCGCCTCGATCGACAAGTACCCGCGTCAGCCGATCGACGTCGTCGACTATCGGTTCGCCCTGGAGCTGACCGATTCGAGCGACATCGTCGCCGGCGAAGCGACGATCGACCTGTGGGTGACCCGAGACAGTCTGGCGAGCTTCTGGCTCGACCTCATCGAGCCAACGGACGGTCGGGGGATGCGAGTCTCGGCGGTCACGGTCGACGGAGCGCCGGTCGCCTTTCGGCATGCGGCGGGCCGCCTCGAAATTCCGCTGCCGCCCGGCATGGCACGACGCCGACTCGCCGTCACGGTGAGCTATCGCGGCATCCCGGCGACCGGGCTCCTCATCGGGAACAACCGTCACGGCCAGCGGACCTTCTTCAGCGACAACTGGCCCGACAAGACCCGCCACTGGCTGCCGGTCATCGATCACGTGAGCGACAAGGCCACCAGCACCTTCGCGGTTACCGCCCCGGCCCACTATCAGGTGATCTCCAATGGCGCCCTGGCCGAGACGACCGACTTGCCGGGCGACCGGCGGCGGACGATCTGGCGCCAGTCGGTGCCGATCGCGCCGTGGCTCTTCGCGTTAGGCGTGGCCCGGTTCGCGGTCCAGGAGATCGGGACCCATCACGGAGCTCCGGTGTCGACCTGGGTGTTCGCCCCCGACCGGGATGCCGGCTTCCACGACTTCGCGGTGCCGAGCCTCGAGGCGTTGGCGTTCTATCACGAGCGGATCGGCGCCTTCGCGTACCAGAAGCTCGCCAACGTGCAAAGCAACAGCGTCGCGGGAGGGATGGAAGCCGCCTCGAGCATCTTCTACTCGGCCGGCTCGGTGACCGGGCGCCGGGACAAACGGTGGCGGAACGTCATCGTCCACGAGATCGCCCACCAGTGGTGGGGCAACAGCGTCACCGAGCGGGACTGGGACGACGTCTGGCTCTCGGAGGGGTTCGCGACCTACTTCACCCTCCTGTTCATCGAGCACGGGTACGGCCGCGACGAGTTCGTGGACGGGCTCCGAAAGAGCCGGCAGACGGTCATCGACTTCGACCGCGCCAACCCCGGCTACCGGGTCATCCACGATCAGCTGGCCGACATGTCCAAGGTCACCACCCGTCAGACCTACGAGAAAGGCGGCTGGACGCTCCACATGCTGCGCGAGCAGATCGGCAGCGACCGGTTCTGGGCTGGAATCCGGGAGTACTACCGAATCCATCGAGACGGGCATGCCTCGACCGACGACTTCCGCAAGGTGATGGAACGCTCGGCCGGTCAGCCGCTCCGGTGGTTCTTCGATCAGTGGCTCACCCGCGGCGGGTCGCCCGTGATCGGCGGGACGTGGCGTCATGACCGCCGGGCGGAAACGGTGGAGCTCGAGGTGCTTCAAACCCAGTCCGGGCCGCCGTTCCGGTTCCCCCTCGAGCTCGCGATCCGGTTCGCCGACGGCAGCAGCCAGGTCGAGACCGTTACCCTTCGGGAGGCCCGACAGCGATTCACCATCGCGGTGAAGGCCGCTCCGACCGCCATCCAGCTCGATCCGAACGTCCGCCTCTTGTTCTCCGGAGAACTCACCGCCCGCTAGCAGCGCCGGGACCCCAATCGTCATCCTCGTCGTCGAGGTCGCTCGGGTCGGGGGCGTCGGCGAGTTCCCGTTCGGCCGCCGCCAGTTCGTCTCGGTCGATCGGCGTCGTCACGTCGTCCTCCGGCGCGACTGGCCGCCGGCGAGCGGGGCCGCCCCGCGCCAGCCAAACGAACACGGCGATCACCAGAACCCCGACGACGATCGCTCCCATCCGCTACCTGCGTTCCCTGGACCGGCTCGGGCCCAACCGGGGGCTCACCGCCGGGCCGCTCCCTTGGCGGCGCTCGACGCGATGAAACGGCGAATGTCCTCGTTGGAGCTCATGAGATCCTCCTGCCGCAGGTACATCATGTGTCCAGAGCGGTAGCCCTTGAAGCTGATCCGATCCTGGAAGCGGCCGGCCGGATCCATCGCCCACATGTTGTACTTGGCATCGAAATACGGCGTTCCGCCGTCATAGTACCCCGACTGCACCAGGACGTGGAGGTACGGGTTGGCGCCCATCGCTTGCTGGAGGTCGAGCCCGGTCCGGTCACCCGACCGATTCCACGGACTGACCGGCCCGAACAGCCAGTATTGGAGGTCGGTCTTCCAGCCCAACCCCTCACGGAGATAGTGGTTGATCGCCGGGGCGAAGGCGTGATTCCACGAGGTCAACGCCGGGTCGAAGTCCGGTGACTCGCCGGCGTCCTCCCGATCGAGGCCCCGGTAGCGGGAGTCGAGCCGGCCAACCGTCAGCCCACGCTCGCGGAGCAGCTCCTTCCAGAAGAACGAGGTTGGCACCGACAACGAGTGTTGCCGGACCACCGCCTCGCGGAGCCCACTGTACCTAGCAACCTGGGTGACCAAGTCGTCGCGAACCGGCGCCTCGAGCGAACCGCCTCTCGTGAGCGCGGGGACCAAGCGATCGACGGTGAACCGCTCGACCTCGGGAAGCAACTGGTCCAGATCGCGCGACTGGAGCTCCGGCGCCAGAGCCTTGTGGTACCAGGCCGTCGCCGTGAAATAGGGCAGCGTCAGGGCCGCCCCGACCGGGCCATCGCGGCCAAGGCCAAGTCCGGTCGGCGAGACCAGGATGACCCCGTTGAGGTACATCCAATGGGCGGCTTGCAGCCGTTGGGCCAGGCCGGCAACCCGGGTCGTTCCGTAGCTCTCGCCGATCAGGTACTTGGGGCTCGCCCAGCGACCGGCTCGGCCCACGAAAGCGTCGATCCAGCGGGCCAGATACCCGATGTCCTCATTGACCCCGAAGAACTGCTCCCGCTTCTGCTCGCCGATGATCCGAGAGAACCCGGTATTGACCGGGTCGACGTAAACGATGTCCGAGACGTCGAGAATCGAGTGAGGGTTGTCTTGAACCCCGTACGGCTGGACCGGAAACCCCTCGGCGTCGATCCGGAGCAGCTTCGGTCCGGTGTAGGCCACGTGCATCCACACCGAAGCCGACCCCGGCCCGCCGTTGAAGGAGATCATCAGCGGCCGGGTGCTCTTGTCAACGACGTCCGTCCGCTCATAGAACGTGTGGAACATCGTGGCGATCGGGAGGCCCTTGTCATCCCAAACCGGCTGATTCCCAACCGTGACGCGGTAGGGGATTCGCTGCCCCTTGATGGTGACGACCCCCTCGCGGCGGGTCACCGAATCGGTCGGGAACTTGACGGTGCCAGCAGGCGCTGGACTCGGGCTGGGGGGCCGGTCCTGGGCGCCGACCCGAGCGGTGCCCAGGACGAGTGCCACCGACCACCAGGCAAAGGCGCGAACCATCGTCGGCATCCACCGAATGAGTTGGGCGGAGTCTACGTCAAGGAACCCGAGGGGGCAAACCGCGACCGGATTGCCTGGCTCGCAACCGCGGGCTAACCTTGGCCCCGTGCGGCTCACCGCCTTCCTTGCCGCGGCGATCATCGGCTGCGGCCCGACCCCGAACCCGCCGGCTTCCGGCGTTTCGGAGCCAGCCGTCTCCACCGGCACTCACCTCACCGCTGACGGCGTCCGACTCTGGTACCGGATCGTTGGAACGGGCTCGGCGACGGTCATCGTGCCGGCGGCGAATTACTTCACCACCCTGATCGATTCGCTGGCCTCCGCCGACCGGCGAATCGTTCTCTACGACTCCCGAGGCCGGGGTCGCTCCGACAGCGTGACCGCGGACCATACCGGCGTCGAGTTCGACGTCGCCGACCTCGACGAGATCCGCGAGGCGGTCGGAGCCCCGTCCGTCACGATCCTGGCCTGGTCGGGCATCGCCGTCGCGGCCACCCGATACGCGCTTCGCCACCCGGACCGGGTCGACCGCCTGGTTTTGATCGCGCCGGTTGGGCCGCGTTGGCATCCTTACTGGGACTCGATGCGGGTCAATGCCAGGGCCCGGGTCGACACCGGGGCGGCCGCCGCGCTGGAACGCCGGGTCGCGGCGGGAGCGTTCGCTCGAGATCAGGCCGGCCTCTGTCGCGCTCGGGCCGCTCTCAGCGATGCGACCGGCTTCGCCGATTCGGCGGTGGCCCGGCGCCGGCCCGATGTCTGCGACTCGCCGAACGAATGGCCGGATCGCTACGGGATTTACGTCGGTCGTTTGCTCCGGACTTTGGAGGGGTACGATCTGCGGCCCGACCTGCGCCGACTCGGCCAGCCCCTCCTGGTGATTCACGGCGTTCGCGACAACATCCCGGTGGCGGCCAGCCGAGAATGGGTGGCGAGCGCCCCAACGGCCCGGCTGCTGCTCCTCGAAGGCGTCGGGCACTGGCCCCATCTCGAGCAGCCGGCCACCGTGCTCGCGGCCCTCCGCGCCTTTGCCAGCGGCGCCTGGCCCGAGGGCACGGAGCCGCGTTAGGCGGACGAACCCGACCGGCCCCTGCCGCCCGGCGCCCGACGGCCACCCTTCCGGCCGACCAACGCCCAGAAACGCGGTTCGCTGAGAATCACGATCCGGTGCCCCTTCGCGGCCAGTCGGCGCAGTTCGAGGAGTTTCCGGCCGCCGACCCGGCCGGCGACCTGCAGCGGGTTGGGCCGGCCCCGGACCAGCACGTCCGTCTTCGAATTGGGACTCGACTGCACGATCGCCCCGGCTCGGCGGGCCGCGGCGATCGCCTCTCGGCGCGGCCTGGTCAGGAAACCGGTGAACGAAAGACGGCGACCGGCCAGGCGTTCGACCCGCCCGGCGACCAACCGCTTGGGCGGCTGCCGAAGGGCGGCGATCAGCTCGGCCGCCGTTTCATAGCGCTTGGCCCGATCCCCAAGGCACCGATGGATCACCTCTTTCAACTCGTCGCTGCACGCCAGGCCGCGAACATCCCGGCTCCGCATCGGAGTCGTCACGTCGCCTCGGAGGAGCATCGCGATCAGTTGGCCGACCTGGTAGACGTCGTCCCGCTGTTGCCATTTACGGACCTTGCCCCAGGCGATTTCGGTCGGCGCGCCCAAGGGATTGAAGGCATCGGCGGTCACCCCGTGCCTGCTGAATTGGTGGGTCGCGATCCCGAAATCACCCAGCTTGAGCCGCTCGCCAGCGCAGACGAACACGTTGAACGGAGTCAGGTCCCGATGGAGCGCCTGGCCTCGGTGGAGCGCGTCGAGCGTATCGAGGACCGCGGCGATCTCGCCGCGGACGAACCGCTCCGACTGACCGCCCTTCGCTTCGAGCCAGGCGCCGAGATCGCCGTGCTCCGCATACTCCATGACCAAGCAGTAGCGGATCTCGGCCGCCGCGGCGTCGACGAACCGGTCGTAGACCGTCAACGCCCGCGGCCTTCGCGCCAACATCTGCGCGAAATAGGCCTCCCGGAGCCACCCGGTCAACCAGTGGCTCACCTTCACGCAGACCTGTTCCGGAAGCGAGCCGCGGGGGGATGGGCTCGCGAGATAGATCGCGCCGAAGCCGCCCTTGCCGATCAGGCGATCGAGTCGGTAGTTCCGACCGGTTTCGGTGCTTCGCAGCTCGGATAGCCCGGAGGCGGTCATCGCCGTGGGGAGAACACCTCGACCGTCAACGAGAAGGTTCGACCCTCTCCGCCCTGGAGCGCGCCCACCCCGACGACGTGACGAGCGACGTCTTCGCCTTTTTCGTTCTTGATCGCGACCACGACCGAGTACTCCCAGGGATCCGCGCCGGCGGGATGTCGAATGGTGCCATCGACCTTGAGCGGAATGGCCGTCGGCGCCGTTCGTGCCCCTCCAGCCGCACCGGGGTCGAAGCGAAGATGGTGGCGACAGGCCGGGCAGACGCTGGCGCTCTCCAAGATCGTCGTCCGGCAATGCGGACAATTGCGGGTGGCACCGGCGGCGCCGGCCCGGGCGCTACTCATGACCCGGCTCGGACCTCGCCCCAGCCGAACTCGACCTGCCCCCGCATCTTCGAACCGGCAGCGACGGTCAACGAACCCGCCTTGAGATTGCCGTTGAGCACCCCGGTATCGAGCAGCTCGACCCGAGAGGCCTCGTCGACGTTACCCTCGAGCTCACCAGCGATGACCACCGCGGCCGCGCGGACCCCGCCGATCACTTTCGCCCCGGTTTCGATGGTGACGTTGCCCTTGACGTGCACGTCGCCTTGGAACTTTCCGGCGATCCGAATGTGCCCCGAGCCCTCGATCTTCCCCTCGATGGTAATGCCGCTCGCGATCACCGATTCCTTGGTTCCCTCGACCGGTTTCGCCGCGGCATAGCTCGGCGGCAGATCGACCCTCGGCTCGGGGTCCCTCTTGGGAAGGTCGGCGACGGGCGCGGCCAGCGACTTCGGCACCGGCTGATCTTTCCAGATGGCCATGGGCAAGAGTCCTGTGTTGGTGTGTTAGGTGGGGCCCTTCCACAAGTATAGAGGAAGCCCCCGCCGGTGGGAATCCGGACCGATTCCCGCCAGCGGGGGCTGCTCGGCGCGTTCCCCCAGGTTACGGCGGCGTGCCCCGGCGCCGATGCCGAACAGCCGCGACCGCCACCAACCCGGCCCCCAGCAGGAGGACCGAGGCAGGCTCCGGCACGGTGGTCGCCAGCCCTCCCGGGCCCTCGACTCGGCTCCCGCCCCCCAGTCGGCCCGGTTCGGCACGCCGGTCCTCCGCCAGGATCCGTGGCACCCCGTTGGCGCAGGTGGCAAATGCCACCCGACACTCTTCCGCAGCCACGGGGCCCACCCCCCCGACCGCGAGCAGCGCGGCCACCGCGCCAGCACTCCGATTCCCCACCCTTTCCCCCGTTCGCATTGACCAGCCAACGGTAGGAAGCGCCACCGACCCACGCCAGCGCGAAAGTCGGCCATTTCACCGCGAAAAACTCCGGTTCCACGCAGGCTCCTGCGCGCCAACGGCCCGCGATGGAGAGCAGACTGTCGGCGCTGCAGGCCCCTGCGCGAGCTACTTCCGAAAGGCAGTGACCCGATTCTCGAGTGGCAGTTCTTCCCGCCGTTCGGTTGGGGGCCCGCGCGCCGACCAGCTTCCAGGAAATTCCGGAGCCAGGCCGAGATCCTGATAGCTGGCGATGACGAAGGCGATCCCTTCAGTGGCCAGCGGTGAAGGGGCATCGCCGAGGTGGAAATGGAGGTGGGGCGCCGTCGAATTCCCCGAGTTCCCCAGGCGGCCGACTTCCTGACCGGGGCGCACCATCTCGCCAACCCGGACCCGAATCGATCCCGGGATGAGATGGGCGTAGAAGGCGAATCGACCGCCGCCGAGGTCGAGAATGACATGGTTCCCACCGACCGTCTCGAGCGTGATTGGGACCGCCATGGTTGGCGCGAAGGGGACGTTCTCGATGATGCTGTCCTTGACCGCCACCACTTTGCCGCGGGCGACCGCGAGCAGCGGCTCGCCGTATCCGAACCAGTTCTCGTTCCTGGTCGAATCGCCTTGCCATGCCGATCCGCCCGGACCCAGCCTGATCCAGTCGGTGGCGAAACGCTGCGGGATCCGGGGCAGTCCGTCGAGCGGGATCACCGTGCGCCGATGGCCCGAGCTGTTCCCCGGGCCGTTGACCGCGACCCAGGGACCGCCACGAAGCGGTGAAGCCAGCACCGGGACCGCCGCCTGCTCGACAGCCACAGCCGTCGCCAGCAGATCCGTCGTGCTGCCTTGCTCGAGCGAATCGGCGTGGGTGACCGACAACCGATGGGTCAGCCGGGCCGGTGCCGATCCAGCCGGCACGGACAGGTGGAGAAACAGGACCGCCTGCCGGCCGCCGCCCAGGATGCGCCCGTCGCCGGTCTCGCCCACCCGAGCCATCGCGACCCGAAGCGAGTCGCCGGCCCGGGTGGCCAGGACCAGACCGTCCCCGATCACCTCGACCTGCCGGATCGCCGCCCCTCGCCGAGCCACGTTGGTGATCCGGAGCTCGTAGATCAGATGGTCGCGACCCTCGGCCCGAACCGGTTGAGGTGGCTTCGGAAGCCGCACTTCGAGGGGCACCATTCCGGGCAGTTGCGCCTCCCCCGGACCCGGTACCATTGACGACAGCAGCAGCACTGCCCCCGTCCCCACGGCGATCCGTCCCATCCCCCGCTCCTTGATTATCTTTCGCCATCGCCTCTTGCGATGGAGTACCTATGCTTCGCTCGTGGATTCTGCTGGGCTTTGCGGTCTCGGGTATCGCGGGGACGACCCTTGGCCAGGAGAGGACGGTCTACCGGATCCCCGTGACCGGAACGATCGAAAACGGCCTCGCGCCCTACGTCGCCCGGTTGCTGCGCGAGGCAGCCGAGGCCGGGGCCGATGCGGCGCTCCTCGACATTGACACTCCCGGAGGCCGAGTCGACGCCGCCGAGCGGATTGTCAACGCGGTCCGAGGCAGTACGGTTCCGGTATACGCTTTCGTCAACCCACGGGCTTACAGCGCCGGCGCCATGATCGCGCTGGCGGCCAAGGAAATCTACCTCGATCCGGCGGGAGTGCTCGGGGCCGCCACGCCGGTCGATGGTCAGGGCGGCAAAATGTCGGAGAAGTATGTCAGCGCCATGCGGGCAGCGTTTCGGGCCTTGGCCGAGGCCAGCGGCCGAGACCCCGCTGTGGCGGAGGCCATGGTCGACGAGTCGATTGAGGTGCCGGGGGTCAAGGCCCCGGGCAAATTGCTCACCTTGACCGCCGCCGAAGCCATCAAACTCGGCTATGGCAAGCCGGCCACCGGGACCGACGCCCTGCTCGCCGCGGTCGGGTTGGAGGGTGCCCGGGTGGTTACCCCCAAGGTCAACTGGGCTGAAATGGTGGTCCGCTTTCTGACCAATCCGGTCGTCTCGCCCCTGTTGCTCTCCCTCGGAATGCTCGGCCTCGTCTTCGAGATCAAAGCGGGTCACTTCGGGATCGGCGGCTTGGTGAGCCTCACGTCGTTGGGACTCTTCTTCGGGTCGGGGATCATTCTCGGGCTCGCCGGTTGGGAGGAGATTATCCTCCTCGGGTTGGGCTTCCTCGCCATCGGAATCGAGGTGTTCCTCTTGCCGGGGTTCGGCGTCGCGGGCGTGCTCGGGTTGGGTCTCGTGGCCACCTCCCTCGTCATGGGCCTGCTCGGGAGCTTCCCGACGGCCGGCGACTTCGGCATGGCCGGGTTGATCCTCCTGGCGGCCGTGGTGATCACCGTGTCGGTGGTCTACGGGTGGCTGCGCCACCTGCCGACCAGCACTCGGTTCCGGCGCATCCTCTTGCAGGACGGCCTCGCGGCAAACGAGGGATACGTCTCGGCCCTCCCCCGCGGCGACCTGGTCGGCAAGACCGGGACGGCCGTTACCGACCTTCGCCCGGCCGGCACGGCCCTGGTCGGGGACGAGCGACTGGACGTAGTCAGCGAGGGAGCGTACATCAAGCAGGGCGCCACCATTACCGTGCTGCATTCCGATGGCTACCGCCATGTCGTGCGGGCCACCGACTAACCGAAAGGAACAGCCGCAGTGAATCCAGATACCCTCGGCCTCGGCCTGATCATCGCGCTGCTGTTTGCGGCCATGATCGTCATCTCGATCTTCTTTCGGTTCGTCCCGATCGGCCTCTGGTTTCAGGCCCTGGTTTCCGGCGTCCGGGTTTCCTTCCTGGAGTTGTTCTTCATGCGGTTTCGGAAGGTCGATCCGCGCTCCATCGTCAACCCGCTGATCAACTCGCACAAAGCCGGCCTTCAACTCACGGCCCGCGAATTGGAATCCCACTTCCTCTCGGGCGGCAACGTAGCTCGGGTGATCAACGCGCTCATTTCCTCGGACAAGGCCGGCATCACCCTCGACTTCAAGCAAGCGACCGCGATCGACTTGGCAGGGCGGGACGTGTTCGAGGCCGTCCAGGTCAGCGTCAACCCCAAGGTGATCACCACCCCGAAGGTCGCCGCCATGGCGAAGGACGGGATCCAACTCCTCGCCATCGCTCGCGTCACCGTCAGGGCCAACATCAACCGCCTGGTCGGCGGCGCCGGCGAAGAGACCATCCTCGCCCGGGTGGGCGAAGGGATCGTCAGCACGATCGGTTCGGCGGCCAGCCACAAGGCGGTGCTCGAGAACCCGGACATGATCTCCAAGACGGTCCTGGCCAAGGGCCTGGATGCCGGGACGGCATTCGAGATTCTTTCGATCGACATTGCCGACGTCGACGTTGGCAAGAACATCGGCGCCGAGCTCCAAACCGACCAGGCGGAGGCCGATAAGCGGATCGCCCAAGCCAAAGCCGAGGAGCGTCGAGCCCTCGCGGTCGCGATGGAGCAGGAATTCAAGGCCGAGGTTCAACGAGAGCGCGCCAAGCTCGTCGCGGCGGAAGCCCAGATACCGCTGGCGATGGCCGACGCGTTCCGGAAGGGCACCTTCGGCGTCATGGACTATCAGCGCTACCGCAACCTCGAAGCCGACACCCAGATGCGAGCGGCGATCGCCGGCGGACCTGACACCGGACCGAGTGGTCCGATCGGCGGCTAATGGAATCGCTCGTCTTTCTGCTGATCATGTTTCTGATCGGGGGCGTCCTTCAGAGCCTCGGTCAGAAATCGCGGGAGCGCCAGCGTAGGGGCCGACTGCCAACGCCGGACCCCAGCGATGACGATGAGCGGGGCGAGTCGCCCAAGAGTATCCTCGAGGCGATTCGAGAGGCCATGGAGGCGGCCGAGCGAGAACGCCAGTCGGGCGTCCCGCGGCCCATGCCCGTCCCTCGGCGCGCCCCAACCTCGCCGACCCGCCCGCTCCCATCCGAGCCGGCCGAGACGGACCTCTTCGAGGAAGAGGCCGAGAGCCTCGAAGAGGAACCGGAGATTCGGAGCCTCGAGATCGAAGCGCCCAGAACCGAGCGGGTGCCCATCAGCCGTGACGACGAGATCGAAGCGGTGGTCCAGCGGCGCAGGCAATGGGCCGAACAGCAGGCTCGGCCCATGACACCCGCCGATCACCAGGCTTTCGACCAGAAAATCCGCAAGCCGGCGTTGCCTGAACGGGTCGACCCGCGGGACATCCGATCAACCGACATTCGCCAGATGATTCTCTGGCACGAGATCCTCGGGAAACCAAAGTCGCTTCGCGACTAGCCCCAGCCCCAAGAACGAGACGCCGGTCCCAAGAACGCGACAACCCGGCCGACTTCGACACGGTCGTTAGGCCATTCGCCGTCATGGCATACGGCGGGCCACCGAAACACCCCAAGTTCGTCCGGATCGCTGCAACCAAGCCCGTCGTCTGTACGTCTAAGCAAGGAGACGTGACCTGCCGATCCGAGGCTAAGGGTGATCGCGTTCGACGGAACCACAACCACCACGGTTCAATGGGCAGCTGGCGGCCTGACCGCGAGCCTGCTGCGGGCGTTGGGCACCGGCCATCTGGACGCCGTCTGCAGCTTCGTCGATCGGGTTCGTGATGCCGTCGACAGCGACACCGGGGTATTCGACGGGCAGCGGATCCGAGAACATTTTCATCACGAAGCACATGCTTGGCTCCTGGCGGAGTACCGGCTCCGGTTGATGAGCCGGCTCGACGACCCCTTTCAACACGACCGGGTCCTCGCCACCCTTTGGGCCACCAACGGGGCCCTCCGGCCGGCCCTGTCGGACGCCCTGCTCCTCCGCACCGCGATCGGCGCCTCCGAGGCCGCGATCGGCCAGCTGACCGCCGCTCGGCCGACTGAGGTGGCAGGCCAGCTTCGCCAGGCCATTCGACGAGTTCGAGCCTTCGGCCTCGAAATCAAGGCGCCACCGCCCCTTGGGCTCGACGGCCGGTTCCGGGTGGCCCTCGGACGAATCGACCGTTTGCTCGCCAGGGCCGGGGCGTCGCAACCCGCGTCGCCGGCTACCAGCTGCCTTTGCGACCTCTCGGCTCTGATGCGGGCCCGGATGCCGAGGCTGCCGCGGCGCCGGGCCGGCTAGCCGAGGGCCAGGCGGCCACACTTGCGTCGGCTGGTCCCAGGCGGCAACATCTCTCGTGCCCCTCGCCCTCCAAGCCGCAGTTGCCGCCGCGTCCATCGCGGCCGCCCATGTCGACGTCACCGAGCGGGCCGACGGCTTCGACATCGTGGCCACATACCGATATGCCACTGCGCCTGACACGGCCCGGTTCACGATCATCGATCTCCCCGGCAGCGAGCTGTCGTTCTCCGGACCGATCGACGCCGTCCGGCTCGGGGCCCACTGGCTGATCACGGGGGGCGGCGAGCCAGATGGTGCCGTTAGGTTCTCCTACCGAACCGCCCACCTGTCGCGGCTGCCGCTCCCGGTGCCGACCGTCCCGGCGGCGAGCGGAACCCGCCAGGTCCTCATCGACCTTCGGCTGCGACCCGGCACGATCCCGTCTCCCGAGAGCTTCCCGCGGTTCGCTCCGAGCGCCGAAGGTCACCGCGCTCTGCTGGCCAATGTCCCAAGCCTGATTCAACTGCCCCAACAGAGCACGCCCTGGCTTCGCTACCTCGAAGCCGCGGTGCTACTGCTGATCGCGCTGGCCGCGCTCGCCTGGAACCGGCTCCGGCCCCTGAGCGCCCCGTGACCGCGACCCTCGGAGTCACTCTCGTCGCCTACTTCGCCCTGATTCTGGCCATCGCGATCCAGAGTCACCGGCGAACCCGGACCGAAGTGGACTTCGTCGCGGCAGGTCGTACCATCGGACCCTTCGTCGGCGGGGCCGTCCTGGCCGCGACTCAGATCAGCGCTGGGACGGTGGTTGGCACCCTGGGTCGCCATTACCTGGCCGGCGTTTCGTTCTGGTGGATCTGGCTCGGGGTCTGGGCCGGCTGGCTGGTGTCGGCGTTCTTCGTGGCCCCGAGGCTCCGTCGCTTCGGGGCACTCACGGTCGCCGACTACGTCGGGGCCCGCTTTCAGAGCGAGGGTGTCCGCCTGGCCACCGCGGTTTTGATCATCATCACCAACAGCGTCATTTTGGTCGCCCAGTTCCAGGCTTCGGGACAGATCGCCCAGGCCGTCTTCGGGATGCCGGCCCTCGCGGCGATGCTGGCAGTCGTCGCCAGCACCAGCGTCTACTCGATGCTCGGAGGCGTCCGAAGCAGCTCCTACATCGAGCTGGTCCAAGCCCTGATCATGGTCGTCGGCCTGGCCGTCGCGGTGCCGGTCCTCCTCTACCGAGTCGGCGGGGTCGACATCGCGCTTGGGGTGCTCGGCTCGCTCGATCAACGGCTGCTGGGATGGTACTACGGCCCCAAGGAGATCGCCGCGCTGGCCATCTCGTTCAGCTTCGCGATCGCCGTCTCGCCCTACGAGATGACCCGGTTCTATTCGATGCGCGATGAGCGCGCGGTCAAGCAGGCCATCGGGATCTCGATCGGGTTCCAGGCGTTGATCGGTCTCGCCGTCCTGGCGCTGGGCCTTCTCACCCGGGTTCTCTTCCCGGTGCTGCCGTCGGAAGACCAGGCCTCGTCCGTCATGGCCTTCGAGGTCCTGCCCCCCGTGGTCGCGGCGCTCCTCCTCGTCGCGATGCTCTCGGCGATCATGTCCACCGTCAACTCCGTGCTCCTCGTCACCGGGGCGTCGGTCTCGCACGATCTCTACGCCAAGCTTCGACCCCTAGCGGACGATCGAGCCAGGATCAGAGTCAACCGATTGGCGATCGCGGCGCTGGCCGTGGTGCCGGTGTTGATCGCCCTCCAGAACCGCGGCAACGTTCAGGGCATCGTCGTCCTCCAGACGAAGTTCGTGGCCAGTTTCTTCTTCGCGCCAGTGGTCATCGGGTTGAACTGGCGCGGCGGTACCGCCGCGGGAGCCGTCGCTGCCATGGTCGGCGGGTTTGCGGCCTGCCTCGGCTGGGAGTTGACCGGCCAGGCCGGCTTCGCTCGGCACGGCATCGACGCGGTGGAGGTAGGTGTCGCCGCCAGCATCATCCTCTTTGTCCTGGTATCCCGCTGGACTCGTCCGGTGGCCCCGGAGCACCTTCGCACGTTTTTCCCGGAGCAGACCCCATGAGCTTGACCAAACGCCCCAATCGCTATCGATCCTGGTCCTACCTCGAATCCGGTCGCGACTACCGCCCGTTCGACCTTTCCGCCGAGGTCGACCGAGTCCCGCCCTCTCGGGTGCCGCTCGCGGCGGCCGACGAATCCCGGGTACAGCGGCTGCTCGAAGAGAACGTCTACATCTCGCTCCACGAGCACACCATGGTGTTCCCGCGCCGGATGGCCGACGCCCAGGATTACACCCGCTCAGGCCGAGTGTCGACCGGTTTCGAAGGGCTCTCCCAGTGCCATTTCGACGCCATCTTCGACGGCCTCCTCGACGGGATCCTCAATTTTCACTCCAAGCACGGGTGGAAATGGTCGGAGGTAGTCGAAGACCTCGGGCTTCGGCTCTGCGACCTCGCCCATCAAGACGTGGTCTTTCACGCCCGCACCGTGGCCGACATCCATCGGGCCCACGCGGAAAACCGAGTGGCCTGGATCGCCCACCTCGAAGGAGCAGCGATGATCGAGAACGAGCTCGATCGGATCGACGTGCTCTATGGACTGGGAGTCAGGTGTCTTGGTGTTGCCTACAGCGAATCGAACGCCTTGGGTTCCGGCCTCAAGGAACCGGGCGACGGCGGCTTGACCACGTTCGGTAAGCAGGCCGTTCGCCGGATGAACCAGGTGGGGATGCTGATCGACTGTTCGCACGCGGGCAGCAGGACGACGCTCGACACGGTCGCCGCGAGTGCCAAGCCGATTGCCCTGACTCATATCGGGGCGAGGGCCCTGTGGGAATCGAACCGCCTGGCCCCCGATGAGGTGCTCGAGGCGGTGGCGGCCAAGGGCGGCGTCATCGGCGTCGAGGCAGCCCCGCACACGACCATCTCCGCCAAGCATCCCCGACACACGTTCGACGCGGTTATGGAGCACTTCCAGTACATAGAGCGTCTGGTCGGGATCGACCACGTCACCTTCGGGCCGGACACGCTCTACGGCGACCACGTCGGGCTGCACGATGCCTACACCGCCAACCTCTCGATTGGCGAAGCCCGCCGGAACACCCCGCCCTTCCCCAAGGTCGACTACGTCGAAGGAATGGAGAACCCGTCGGAGGCGTCGGTCAACATCGTTCGGGGCTTGGTCCGCGCCGGCTATTCCGATCCTGACATCGCCAAAGTCATGGGCGGAAACGTGCTGCGGGTGCTGAACGAGGTCTGGGCCTGAGCCGGCCGGCGGCGGAAACCGGCTACAGTCCAAGCCCCAGCTGCGCCACCGGCATGAAGCTCTGCCGGTGGTGCCGAGTCGGCCCGTGGTCGTCGATGGCGCGGCGGTGGGCTTCGGTGCCGTAGCCCCGGTTGCTCGCCCAATCGTAGACCGGGTGACGCCCTGCCAACCGTCCCATCAGGAGGTCGCGAACCGTCTTTGCGATGATGCCGGCCGCCGAAATGGTGAGCGAGATCGCGTCGCCGTCGACCAGCGCTTCATGCGGCAACCCCAGCTCGGGCATTGCCAGCCCGTCGATGAGAATGGTCGCCTGGCTCGGGTCGAACCGCCCCCCGACGGCACGATCGACCGCGCGCCTCATCGCGAGCGCGGTGGCCCTCCGGATGTTGAAACGGTCGATCTCCCGCACCGAAGCGCAGCCCACGCCGATCGCCGACGCTTTGGCGCGGATCCACCGCGCGGCCGAGTCCCGCTGCCCTTCCGACAACGTCTTGCTGTCGCGCACCAGTGACGATCGACGGCACCCGATCGGGAACGCCACGGCCGCCGCGACCACTGGACCGGCCAACGGGCCCCGGCCCGCTTCGTCGACGCCGATCAGGAGCCGGCCCGCCTCCCAACTCCGTTTTTCGTAGCGAACACCGGTCCGTCGCACCTGGTCGCCTCCGAGTTGCGCTCAACCTGACAGGGCCTCGGGCCACCCGCAACCCTTCAGCACCGGACCTCGCGTCCCACAATGAAACCCTCGAGCGCGTTCATGCGTCCAAATAGACGGGTTTCCTCATCCGGGGCAGCAGCGATGACTTGGACGGACGTTCGAAGTCGCCTGGGACACGCCGCCGCCACCGTTCGGGCTCGGATCACCCGCCGAGCCGTCGTCAGGACCGGTGCGGCAGCAGCTGTCGTTTCCACCTCGATCATCCTGGCGGAAGCCGCCATTCGCGGCCACCTCAGGCCCATCGAAACCCGAATGCCGACGGCGATTTACACCCGGCCCACCAGCTGGGGCGGCGAGGGCGCCCGGGCGCCGGTCGCGCTCGCGAATCTCGACGGCTCTGCCCCGGAGTACCGAATCCCGGTGGGCCGGGACCGGGTTCCCGAGGTGCTTGTCCAAGCGGTCTTCGCGGTCGAGGACCAGCGATTCGAATCCCACCACGGCCTTGACGTTCGCCGCATCGGGGGGGCACTCCTCGCCAACCTCAAGGCGGGCCGGATTCACCAGGGCGGCAGCACCATCACCCAGCAACTGGTCAAGAACGTCCTCCTGAGTCACCGGCGCACGCCGCTGCGGAAAGCGCGGGAGGCGGCCCTGGCTCTCGCCATCGAAGCCCGACACGACAAGGCCGAGATTCTCGAGGCGTACCTCAACGAGATCTACCTCGGCTACGACGGCAGGCGCCCGATTCACGGGGTCGGCGCCGCGGCCCGATACTACTTCGGGAAGGAGGTATCGCGACTCGGACTCGCGGAGGCCGCCTTGCTGGCCGGGATGATCCAGGCCCCCAACCGAACGACCCCGATCCGCCACGAGCGGCAGGCCCGGCGCCGCCGCAACCTGGTCTTGACCCTGATGCGGGACCAAGGTCGCATCGACGAGCGGGCCTTTCGGCAAGCGACCCGAGCCCGGGTTCCGACCCGGCCCCATCCCGCCGCGACCCTCGATGCCCGCTACGCTCGCGACTATCTCGCCAGGAGACTGCCGACCAAACTCCCCAAAAGGGGGATGGCTCTCTATACCACGATTGATGCCGGCCTGCAGCGCGCGGCCGACCGGGCGGTCACCGAGGGTCTCCGCCGCCTGGGCACCGACGCCCAAGCGGCCCTGGTCGCCATCGATCCGAGGACCGGCGACCTCCTGGCTATGGTCGGCGGCCGCGACTACGCGGGCTCCCAGTTCAATCGCGCCACCGACGCCAAGCGACAGCCGGGGAGCGCCTTCAAACCGATCGTCGCGCTCGCCGCGCTGGAACGCGCCGCGGGCGATCGTCCGGCCTTTACGCTCGCGTCTCGAATCGAGGACGAGCCGCTCACCGTTCGCGCCGGCTCGACCCAATGGCAACCGACCAACTACGACCACACCTTCCGCGGGGTCGTCACCCTGAGGGAGGCCCTCGAGCAGAGCTTGAACGTTCCCTTTGTCCGGGTGGGCTTGGAGGTCGGGGCCCCGCGGATCGTCGCGACCGCCCGGCGGCTTGGCATCCGGAGCCAGTTGGCGGCCGTTCCCAGCCTGGCCCTCGGCAGTTCCGAGGTGACGCTCTCGGAGTTGGTCCGGGCCTATGGCGTCTTCGCGGCGGGCGGCCGGCTTGCGCCGGAGCGACTGGTGGTCGGCCAGGGATCGATCGGCCAGCGGCTCCGCATCCCCGAGCCCCCGCCGGGCCCACAGGTCGTCGACCCCGCGGCTGCCTTCCTGGTGACATCGGCGCTCGAATGGGTCATTCAGCGGGGCACCGGGCGGGCCCTGGCACTGGAGACGCGGTTCGGCGCCATGGCGGGAAAGACCGGCACCTCGAACGAGTGGCGAGACGCTTGGTTCGTGGCCTACGCTCCGTCTATCGTGGTGGGAGTCTGGGTCGGGCACGACGATGGCCGGAGCCTCCGGCGCAGTGGCGCCGATGCCGCCCTCCCGATCGTCGCCCGATTCCTGGAACGCACCGACCCCGACGATCGCTCGGAGTCGTTCGAACGTCCCGATGGGATCGAGACCGCGAGCCCCGATTGCTACTCCGAGGAGTTCTTTCTCGCTGGCACGGCCCCGGAAACCTCATGTGACGCCGATGGGTGGCTCAGGTGGCGTTGGGGCGACGACGATGACGATGACGACGACGAAGACGGTGAAGATACCCGCACCGGCCCTCGCGACCGTCGCTGGCATCAGGACCGCGCCGCCGACCGCTCGGCGCAATGGCAACGCCGCCTGGAGCGGCGCGCCGCTCGCGCCATGGAACGGGTCCTCGAACGGCTCCTGGAGCGGGCCGAGCAGCGCTAGCGCCGGGCCGCCGCCGCCCGCAGCGAGTCGAGCACCGCGCCAGTCGCCCGGCCATCCGCCGGCAGTCCCACCGACCGTTGGAACCGCCTGAGGGCATCGCGGGTGCGGGCCCCGAGAATCCCGTCCGCCGCACCCGCCCCATGGCCCAGTTCGACGAGGAGGCTCTGCAGTTCTCGCCGCTCGACCCGGGAGAGACCCCGGACGCCGCCGGGCCACGATGTCACCAGGGGATCGCTACCGCGGAGCCGGTCGGCCAAGTGACCGATCGCCAGCGCGTAGGACTCCGCCGCGTTGTACGAGTAGATCGCCTGGAAGTTGGAGAGTGCCAAGAAGGCTGGACCGGTCGGCCCCGCCGGGCGGAGGAGTGCGGCCTGGCCCTCGCCGGCGCTGGGTCCGCCGAGCACGGGCCGAACGCCGGCGGCGCTCCAGGTCGCCAGTGGCCGCCTGTTCGTTCGCCCCGAGGGCCCCCGGTACCGGGCGGGGACGGTGACCTCGTAACCCCAAGTCTCCCCTGATTTCCAGCCAGCTCGAACCAGGTAGTTCGCCGTCGACCCGAGGGCGTCGGGCACCGACCCGACGATGTCACGGCGACCGTCGCCATCGAAGTCGACGGCGGTGGAGAGGAAGGTCGTCGGCATGAACTGGGTTTGGCCAAAGGCGCCCGCCCACGAACCGAGCAGCTGCGATGGCGCGAGATCGCCCGCGACCAGGATCCGCAGGGTGGCCACCAGCTGATCCCGGGCGAAGGCCCGCCGTCCACCGAAGCAGGTCTGGGTACCGAGCGAGTTGAGGAGGGGGCGCTGCCCGAGGAGCCGACCGTAATCGGACTCGATGCCCCAGACCGCGACCACGGTGTGCCGATCGACGCCGGTTTCCCGCTCGACCCGGTCGAGTACCGCGGCCCAGGTCGCCAGGGCCTGGCGGCCATCGGCGATTCGCTCCTCGTCGACTAGGAAGCCGAGGTATTCCCAGATCGGGGTGACGAACTCCGGTTGCCTGAGGCGGGCGGTGAGCACGGTCGTGTCCGGCCTGAATGCCGCCAGCGCGGAGTCGACGATCGGCCCGGACAGGCCCCGGGCACGCGCCAGGGCGGTGAGGGAGTCGCGGCAGGCCTCGGCTCGATCCTGACTGAGCAGGGAGCCTTGGAAGCTGGCAAGCGCGGCGCCCGACAGGGCGATGGACCGCGACCAGCGGCGAACGGCGCCGGACGCGCGGACCCATCGCGACCGGCGGCTCGGAATGGCTGTTGCCGCCGAACGTTCAGTCGGCGGTCTGCTCCCGCTTCTCACGAATCCGAGCGCCCTTCCCCGACAGCCGGCGGAGATAGTAGAGCTTGGCGCGGCGGACTCGCCCCCGCCGCACCACGTCGATCGAGGCGATCGACGGGCTGTGGAGGGGAAAGATGCGCTCGACACCCACCGAGGCGGAAATCTTCCGGACCGTGAAGGTCTCGTCGATCCCACCACCCTTTCGCCCGACGCAGACGCCTTCGAACGCTTGCAGTCGTTCCTTGTCGCCCTCGCGGACCCTCACCATGACCTTGACCGTGTCGCCCGGAGCGAACCGCGGGATGTCCGACTTGAGGCCTGCCTGATTGACCGTCGCTAGCTGATCCATGTCGTTCCTCCTGGGGCCGTCGTGGCCCGCTCGTTACTCCTCGATGCCCGCCTGATGCCGCGCCCAGAGATCGGGTCGCCGCTCGGCCGTCAACCGCTCGGCCTCCATCTGCCGCCACGCCGCGATCGCCGCGTGATTGCCGGACAACAGTATCTCCGGCACCGCCCTGCCCCGGAAGACCGGGGGGCGGGTGTAGCTTGGCGGACTCAGCAGTCCCTCATAGTGCGAGTCCGAACTCGCCGAGGCGTGGTCGCCTAACGCTCCCGGCAGGAGCCGTACCACCGCGTCGATCAGGCACAGTGCCGCCGGCTCGCCGCCCGAGAGCACGAAATCGCCGACCGAAACCTCATCCGCGCCGAGGACATCGACGACTCGCTGGTCGATGTCCTTGTAGTGGCCGCACAGCACGGTCAGCGCGGGCTCGAGCGAGTACCGAACCGCCAGCCGGTGATCGAAGGGCCGTCCCCGAGCCGACATCGCCACCACCCGGCCGGGCGAACCGAGCGACTCGACGGCCGCCACCAACGGCTCCGGCTTCATCACCATGCCCGACCCACCGCCATACGGGGTGTCGTCGACGGTGCGATGCCGATCGGCGGCGAACTCCCGTGGATCGACCAGCCGATACCGAGCCAGTCCAGCTGCCTCGGCCCGGGCCGGAATGCTCGCCGACAGGTAGGCCCGGATCACTTCCGGGAACAGGGTGATGACGTTGACGGCCAGCATCCCCGCCTACCGGGCAACCGTTCGGCACCGCACCGTCGGTCCCTTCACTCGATCAACCCCTCCGGCAGCGCCACCACCAGGCGGCGGCCGGTCCGATCGACCTCGACGACGAATTCCTTCCGAAACGGGAGAAGAAATTCGCGTCGTTTCCCCTGCACTTCCAGCATCACCCCGCTCGGCACCTCGTCCACCTGACTGACCACCCCGAGCGCCGTGCCGTCGGGGCCGATCACCGCGAATCCGGCCAGCTCGTGGAGGTAGACCTCCCCGGGCCCGGGCGGCGCCAAGGTGTCGGCGTCGGCGAGCACCAGTCGATCGTGCCACCCCTCGATCGCGTTGCGATCCGGGTATCCCCGGAAGGCCATCAGCCATTCGCGGTGATAGACCCGGCTCCGAGCGATCTCGAGGGGGCCAGCCACCACGTCACCTCCCACGTTCGCCACCCACACGGTCCGGCCCGGAGCGAACACCGCCGCCGGATCGTCCGTCAGCGGAAACACGGCGCAGTCTCCCTTGAGACCGTGCGGCTTCCGCAGCCGCCCCACCACCAGGCGGCGCGTCAGGTTAGACGCCGGCCTTCTTGAGCAGGGCCCCGACGGTATCCGAGGGCGTCGCGCCCTTGCGAACCCAGTCCTTGGCCGCCTCGACGTCGAGCTGGACCTGCTTCGAGGCCTCGGCCCGAGGGTCGTAGGTGCCCAACACCGCGATGAATCGACCGTCTCTCGCCTTGTCCTGGTCCGCGACCACGATGCGGTAGAGCGGAACTTTCTTGCGCCCGATTCGGCGCAACCGAATCCGAGTAGCCATGGTTTCTCCTTGACCCTACATCATTCCGGGAAAGCTACGACCGAAGGGCAAGCGCATTCCCGGTTTCCCCGCGCCCTTCATCAGCTTTTGCATCTGCTTGAACTGGTTCAGGAGCTGATTGACCTCCTGGACCGTTCGGCCAGAGCCCTTGGCCACTCGCATCCGCCGCGATCCGTTCATCACGTCGGGGTCGGCCCGCTCGGCAGGCGTCATCGACAGCACGATCGCCTCGATGTACTTGAGACGATTGTCGTCGACATTCGCCGCCTTGAGCATTTGGGGATTGACCCCTGGCAACATGCCCAGCACGTTCTTGAGCGGCCCCATTTTCTGCATCTGCCTCATGGCCGCGAGAAAGTCCTGCAGGTCGAGGCCCTTCTTCGAGAGTGCCTTCTTGGCGAGCTTCTCGGCTTCCTTCTCGTCGATGGTGCTCTGGGCCTTTTCCACCAGGCTGAGAACGTCGCCCTGCTGGAGAATCCGGCCGGCCATCCGGTCGGGCCGAAATGGCTCGAGGGCGTCGACCCCCTCGCCGACGCCGACATATTTGATCGGCGCGCCCGTCACGCCAAACACCGAGAGCGCCGCGCCGCCGCGGGCATCGCCGTCCATTTTGGTCAGCACGACGCCGGTCACCGCGAGCGCGTCATGGAAGCCCTTGGCGATCCGCACCGCGTCCTGCCCGGTCATCCCGTCCGCCACCAGAAGAATCTCATGCGGCTTGACGGCCCGTTTCAGCTCCTGCAACTCGGCCATCATCTCGTCGTCGATCTGGAGACGGCCCGCCGTATCCACGATGACGGTGCGGGCTCTCGCCTTCTCGGCCGCCTGGACGCCTCGCTTCACGATGCCCGCGACATCGGTGGCGCCCAGCTCGAGGTGGCATCCGACGTCGACTTGTTTGGCGAGCGTCGCCAACTGCTCCATGGCAGCCGGCCGGTATACGTCGGCGGCAACCAAGAACGGTGCCTTCTGCTCCGCCTTCAGCCGTTTGGCCAGCTTGCCGGCCGTCGTCGTTTTGCCGGAGCCCTGCAGCCCGACGATCAAGACGACCGTGGGCGGTACCGATGCGAACGCGATCGGGGCCTGTTTCTCCCCCAGCATCGCGACCAGCTCGTCGAAGACGATCTTGACGAGTTGCTGCCCGGGCCTGACACCCTTCATCTGGGTCACGCCGACGGCCTTGGCCGAAACCCGCTCGAGGAACTGGCGGGTCAACTCGAAGCTGACGTCGGCTTCGAGGAGGATTCGCCGAATCTCCCGAAGGCCCTCTTTGACCGCGTCCTCGCTGAGGACGCCTTTCCCGGTCAGTCGCTTGAGGGCATCAGACAGTTTTGACGAGAGGTCGTCGAACATAAGCCTTTAAAGGTAGCGGACTTACCGATTCACCTCAAGGCGAACACCCAGCCCGGTCCCACTACTCCGGGCTTGCCTGACTTGATTGATCGATCAATTATTCGGGGTGCCCCGCGAACCCGCGAACCCAGCCACCCCCACCACCATCCTCGACGCCGCCGAGGAACTGTTTGCCAACCAAGGGTTTGGGGCAACCTCCATCAAGCAGATCGGGGAGCGATCCGGAACTAATCCAGCCCTGATCTACTACTACTTCGAAGACAAAGTCGGCCTGTACCGCGAGGTTCTGGCTCGGATTGGCCAGACCTTGGCGGCGGCAGCGGCCGCCAATCGGCGTCCCGGCCGCCCGATCGCGCAGCGTTCGGTCGAGAGCATCGTTGCCGCCCAGGCCGAGCTGCTCGTCAGGCACCCTCGGGCGGCCCGGCTCATCGTCCGTGAACTGATCGACCACGGGGCCGCCCATGCCCAGCCGGTGATTCATCGGCTCGCGTCCGAAGTGTTCCGACCCGCGGTCGTCGCGATCGAGGCGGCCCAGGCCCGAGGCGAGATTCGGGCCGACCTGGACGCGCCGGCGGCGGTGGTTTCGACGATCGCCCAATTGGTCTACTTCGTCCTGGCAGAGCCCGTCGTTCGAGCGCTCTTTGAACGGGGCGCCGATTTCCCCAGCCCGGACGACATCCGGGCGTTCGGTAGCCACGCCGCCCGCTTTGCGTTAGGCGGCCTTGGCCTGCGACCCACCTGAGGCCCCGATGATCCGCTTCCTTCGGCCCGTCGTCCCGCTTTGTCTCCTCGGTATCGCCCCGCTGACCGCCTGTGACCGGACCGGCCCCCGCCCGATGACCGGGCGAGGCACGGTGGAGTTCCCCGAGATCGATCTCGGCCCTCCGGCCCCGGCCCGGGTCGTCGCGGTACGAGTCGACGAGGGAGCCGACGTGGCTCCCGGCGACACCCTGGTACTGTTCGCCCAGGCGGAACTGCCGGCAACGATCGCGGCTGGCCGGGCCCGCGTCGCGATGGCGCAGTCCGCCCTCGCCGACCTCGAGCGGGGAGCCCGACCGGAGGAACTGGGACGGGCCCAGGCCGAGTTGGCCGCGGCGACCGCCGAAGCGGAGCGGACCGCGACCGACCTGGAGCGAGCCCGGTCACTGTATCAGCGCGACGTGATCGCCAAGCAAGTGCTCGACCAGGCCTCCACCGCCGCCGCGGTTGCCGCCGAGCGCCGCCGGGCAGCCGACGAAACGATGGCCCTGCTCAAGGCCGGAAGTCGGCAAGACCGAATCGCGATGGCCGCGGCGGAATTGGCCAGCGCCCGGGCCTCCTTGGCCATGGTCGAGGCCCGCTCGGCCGACCTGGTGGTGACGGCGCCGCTGGCTGGCCGGGTGCTCCTCCGTCTGGCCGAACCAGGCGAGTTCCTCGGCGCGGGAACTCCCGCGCTTACGTTAGGCGATCGCAGCCGCCCCTTCGTGCGGGTCTTCCTGCCCGCCGCCGACCTCGCCCGAATCCGGATCGGCGATCGAGTCGCCGTTCGCCCCGATGGTGGCGACAGCACGGCCACGGCATCGGGCCGGGTCGTCGCGGTCAACACCAAGGCCGAGTTCACCCCCAGGGTGGCCCTCACCGAGCAAGAGCGAGCCGACCTGATGTTCGGGGTCAAGGTCGAACTCGACCCGGGGACGACCGTCCATCCCGGGCTCTGGGTCACCGTGACCTTCGCCGCCGAGCCGACCCGGTGAGCGGCTTGGGCGTCGAGGCGCACGGGCTCCGGAAGGCCTTCGGATCGGCGGTCGCGGTCGCGGGGCTGGACCTGGCGGTCAAGTGGGGTGAGATCTTCGGTTTGCTCGGGCCGAACGGCTCCGGTAAGACCACCACCATCCGGATGCTGACGGGACTGCTCGAGCCCAGCGGGGGCCAAGCCCGGGTCGTCGACATCGATGTGGTGGCCTCGCCGGAACGGGTCCGGGCCCGAATCGGATACATGTCGCAACGGTTCGGCTTCTACGAAGACCTGACCATCGAAGAGAACATCCGATTCTACGGCGGGGTGTACGGGCTGACGCGACGCGAGCGCCGAGAGCGGATCCCGCAGCAGTTAACCCGATACCGGCTCGATCAGCGCCGGAAACAGCTCGCCGGCACGCTGTCGGGCGGCTGGAAGCAGCGCCTCGCGCTGGCCTGCGCCACCGTGCACCGGCCCGACTTGGTATTTCTCGACGAGCCCACCGCGGGCGTCGACCCGGCATCGCGCCAGCTGTTCTGGAATCTGATTCGCGAGGATGCCGCCGAAGGGATAACCGTGATCGTGACCACCCACTACATGGATGAAGCCGAGCGGTGCGACCGGCTCGCCTTCCTGTCGCGGGGCCACTTGATCGGCGTGGGCACCCCGGCCGAGATCACCGAGCGGTTCGGGTTGCCCACCATCGAGGCCGTCTTCATCGAGCTGCAGCGGCGTGACGACGCCGAATTGGGGTTGTTGGCATGACCCCCGTCGCTCGCTGGCCGATCTGGGCCATGCTCTGGAAAGAGTTCGTCCAGATGCGTCGCGATCGGTTCACCCTGGCGATGATGATCGGAATCCCGATGATCCAAATCGCCTTGTTCGGCTACGCGATCCAGACGGAAGTGCGCCACCTGCCGATGGTCGTCGTCGACGAGAGCCGAAGCCCCCAGAGCAGGGCCCTGATCCGGGCGCTCACCAGTACGGGATACTTCGATCTCGAGGCGCACCTGGAAGACCGAGAGGAGGTCCGCCGCTGGGTCGAACGGGGCGATGCCGCCGCGGCGGTCATCATTCCACCGGACTTCGCCAAGGATCTCAAGCGGCGTCGGGAGGCAACGGCCCAAGTGATCATCGACGCCGCCGATCCGCTGTCACCGTCGGCCGCGATCGCCGCGAGCGGCCAAATCGCGGCCCTCCAGACGCGACAGATGGTGGTCCAGGCGGCCGGCCCCCAAGGGCTGCCCTCAGTCGACGTTCGGGTTCGGCCATGGTACAACCCCGCCCTCAAGAGCTCGGTCTACATCGTGCCCGGGATCATCGGGGTGCTCCTTTCGATGACCATGGTGATCGTGGCCAGCATCGCGGTGGTGCGGGAGCGGGAACGAGGGACTCTGGAGCAGTTGATCGTCACCCCGATCAACAAGACCAGCTTGATGCTTGGGAAGATCGTCCCGTTCTTGGTGGTGGGCTACGTCCAGATGACGGTCATCTTGCTCGTCGGACGACTGCTGTTCGGCGTTCCGATCAGCGGCAGCCTGGTCGACCTGTACCTTGGCGCCCTGCCCTTCATCGTGGCGAGTCTGGGGGTCGGACTCCTGGTTTCCACCGCGGTCACCACCCAGGCTCAGGCCATGCAGCTGGGCTTCTTCTACCTCCTGCCGAACATCCTCTTGTCCGGCTTCATGTTCCCTCGAGCGGCGATGCCGGAACCAGCCCAGTGGATCGGGGCAGCCCTTCCGCTCACCTACTTCTTGCTCGTCCTGAGAGGGATCCTGCTCAAGGGGGTCGATCTCGGGACCTTGGCGCCGGAGGTGGCCACGCTGACAGGGTTCAGCGTCGTCCTGATCGCGCTGGCGGTGCGCCGGTTCAACAAGCGGATCGACGGCTGACGCTCGCGCTTGTCTTTTCTCGGGGGCGTCGACTTGTTTCTCGCCATGGATCGAGAGTTGATCGGCGCCGCGGCGGCCACGATTCTGGGCGGCGCCTTCTCGGGCGGTATCACCAACGCGATCGCGATCTGGATGCTCTTCCGGCCCCACGAGCCGACCGGGATCTGGCGTTTCCGAATCCAGGGCGCCATCCCGAAGAACAAAGCCCGCCTCGCAAAGAGCATCGGCAAGACCGTCGGCGAGAAGCTCCTGACGCCGGCCGACCTCGCGGAGCGATTGGCCGCGCCGCCGGTGCGGGCTGCCTTCGACGAGGCGGTCGGCCGGGCCATCCGCCAGCTCCTCGAACGGGAGCACGGCTCGCTCCGCAGCCAGCTCGGCCCGGCGGCACTGGCGGCTGTCGAGCAGGGGATCGCCCAAATCGCGGCCCGGCTCGCGGATCGACTGGTGGAGTACACCCACTCGCCGGATTTCGTGACCTTGATCGGGCGGTGGCTCGAGTCTCTCAAACGAGATCTCGAGGGGCGGCCGGTGGGCGAGTTGCTCACCCCGGCGCGCCGCGAGGCATTGGCGGAGCAGCTGGACCAATGGGTCGGCCAGATCGCCGAAAGCGATGGCTTGGAGCGGACCATCCGGTCCTGGATCGCGACTCAGCTGGCCGCGTTCGAGGCGGATCCCCGGCCGTTGGCGGCCCGCCTTCCGCCTGGCTTGCTGGGGCCGATCGAGCAGGCCCTGACCGATGCCCTGCCGGCCGCGCTGTCGCGACTCGGCGATCTCCTGGCCGATCCGGAGGCCAAGGCGGCGATCCGTCGCGCCCTTCGCGAGGCGTTCGACAGCGCGGGGAAGAAGCTGCTCTTTCACGAGCGGCTGGTGGCGAAATTCGTGGTCAACGACAAGGCCCTGGCCCGATTGGTCGACGGGTTCGAGGGGGAAGGGTTCGAGCGCCTCGCGGCGACGGTCACCTCGGCGCCGATGCGAGAGCGGATTGCCACCGCGGTGCACCAGGGGCTGACCAGCCTGCTGGAGGAACCGCTCGGTTCCCGGCTCAAGCGGCTGCCGGCACCTCGGCGGGCCGCGTTGGACAGCACCCTGGGCGACTGGCTGGTCGGCGCCGTGCGGGCGGACGGGATGCGAGCGTCGCTCAAGGCGGCGCTGGTCAAGGCGCTCGACGAAGCGGGCGAGACGACCTGGGACCGGCTCCTGGCCCGGATGACCCCGGAGCAGGCGGCGGAGGTGCTACGCGCTGCGTTAGGCAGGGAGCGGCGCCGGGCCTGGATCGACCAGTCACTGCAGACCGCCGGAGGAGCTCTTCTCGACAAGCCGTTGGGCCGCCCGGCCGAATGGCTTGGCCAAGCCCAGGGCGACCGGCTGACCGCCGCGATCACCGAAAGCGCCTGGGGCTGGGTCGAGCGTCAGGTACCCGAGGTGGTGGGACGCCTGAACATTCCCGAGATGGTCGAGCAGAAGATCATCGGCTTCCCCCTGCCGGTGATGGAGGATATCATCCGTCGGGTCATCGAGCGAGAACTCAAGTTGATCGTCCAGCTGGGCTGGCTGCTCGGGGCCGTCGTGGGGCTGATGACGTTCGGCATCAGCCGACTCGTTTCGTAGGCAAGGACCGGATGATCGAGGCACTCTTCGCGAACAACCGAGCCTGGGCCAAGAGATCGGTCACCGCCGATCCGGCGTTCTTCGCGCGGCTGGTCGCCCAGCAAAGCCCACGCTACCTCTGGATCGGCTGCGCGGACAGCCGGGTGCCCGCCAATGACATCGTCGGGCTCTTGCCCGGTGAGTTGTTCGTCCATCGCAACGTGGCCAACGTGGTGGTCCACACCGATCTCAACTGCCTCTCAGTGCTCCAATACGCGGTCGATGTCCTCAAGGTGGAGCACGTCGTCGTCTGCGGCCATTACGGGTGCGGCGGCGTTCAAGCGGCCCTGCGCCGCCAGCCCTTGGGTTTGATCGACAACTGGCTTCGGCACGTGCAGGATGTCAAGGAGCGACACAAGGCGCTGTTCGACCAGGACGAGGCCGAGGAAGCCCAAGTCGACCGGTTGTGCGAGCTCAATGTGGTCGAGCAGGTGGTGCACGTCTGTCGGACCACCATCGTGCAGGACGCCTGGCGCCGGGGCCAGTCGTTGGCGGTGCACGGCTGGATCTACCGACTGACCGACGGCCTCCTCCACGACCTCGGCCTCTCGGTCGCTGGGCCGGACGGCCTCGAGCAGGGGTACCAGTCCGCGGTAGCCCGCCTTCGACGTTAGGCGGTTCCCCCTCCGCACCCAGCCGGCCTGTCACACGCCGGGTCGATCCGGGGCAACCCCAGCCGCTGCAGCTCGCGATTGACCGCGGCCAAGTCGGTCGCCCACACCTCGCGGAGCCGATCGGTATACCCCTTAAGCTCGGTCGAGAGGATACCGAAGATCTCGGGCATGTGGGTGGTCGGCCGGCCATCCCCCCGCTCCGCCATCTGCATCAGGTTCGCCAGCCGGTTGTTGACCCGGATCGGGAAGTTGAGCGGGTCCTGGCCGCTCCGGTTGCGCACCTGATAGATCCGCTCCTCGACGCTCGAAGCGTTGCCGACGAGCCGGTCGCCGGCCGACTTGAGGGCGGCATCGGTGGACCGCTCGAGACGGTGACCCACCTGCGCCTTGACCCGGCGGATGGCGATGACGGCATCGTTGGCCTCGGTCACCTTGTCGCGGACCCGCCTGGAGAACCGGAACTGGGCCGCCAGATCGGCATCGGTGACGTCGACGATTCGGGGATTGCGTTTGACGACGAGCGGAGCGGATGCCACCTGCCCGTCCACCGTGAGCCTGACGGTGTACCGGCCGGGCGGCAAGGCCGGCCCTCCCGTTCCGGCGCCCCAGAGGATCATCCCTGGGAAAGTCGACGGCCCGTCGGCACGGAGGTCCCAGGTCAGCCGATTGAGGCCGGGGCCGTTGGGTAGGAATGGCGCCGGACGGCGCCAGTAACCGGCCGCCTGGTTGACCGAATCGCGCGCCGCCGGCGACAAGGTATCCGGGCGGAACCGCCGAAGGGCGGCGCCAAGCGAATCGACGATCTCGAGCACCGACGCCTGCGCCTTCGCCGCCTGCCACCAGGACAGCATCACCGCCGGGCCGGAGCGGATCGCGATCGGCGGGGCGAACATCGTCAGGCTGCCGCGCCGCACCGCGGGCGAGGCTTGCCGAAGCGGGGCGATGTTGTCGAGGATCCAGAACCCACGGCCATGGCTGGCAATCACCAGCTCGTTGCCCTCGACGATCAGGTCGACGATCGGGACATCGGGCAGCCCGGGGTTGAGCGGTTGCCACTGGGCACCGTCATCGTACGACAGGTAGACACCGTGCTGGGTGGCCGCGTACAGCATTCCCGGCCGAGTGGGGTCTTCCCGAACCGCGTGGACATAGGCGTCCGGCCTGATTCCGGCCACGATCTTGGTCCAACTCCGCCCGTAGTCCGTGGTCTTGAAGATGTAGGGCGCCAAATCGCCCAGCAGCGGCCGGCGAACCGAGAGATAGGCCGCTCCCGAGCTGAACGCCGAGGCGTCGATCTGACTCACCCGGCCGAAGTCGGGCATCGCGGGCGGAGTAACGTTGGTCCAGCTCCTCCCGCCGTCGCGGGTTAGGTGAACGAGACCATCGTCGGAACCGGTCCAGATCACGTTGACATCGCGTTTGCCGGGCCCGACCGAGAAGATGGTGGCGTAGACCTCGGGCCCGTTCATGTCGCCCGTGATCGGTCCGCCCGACTTTTCGAGGGTCGTGGGATCGGCCCGGGTCAGGTCGCCGGACAACCGGCTCCAGGTCTTGCCGCCGTCGCGAGTGGCCCACAGTCGCTGCGAGGACACGTAGAGCGTCCGCTCGTCGACCGGCGAGAAGATGATCGGGAAGGTCCACTGCCACCGTTCCCGAATGTCCTTGGCGGGTTCGCCGGAATAGAACCACGGATAGGGGTTGACCTCGCGCGAGGTGCCCAGCCGGCGGTTGAATTTGTCGAGGTAGGCCCCGTTGTTCGTTCCCGAGTAGAAGATGTCTGGATCGAGCGGGTCGGGAGCGATGTATCCCGGCTCTCCGCCGCCGGCCTCATAGGACACCGCCATCCCGCCCAAGGCGACGTCCGGGGCGGAGTCCGGGGCCAAGGCGCGGGCCCGAGCCCGTTCGAAGGCATCGAGGTTCCAGTCGAAGGGCGTGCAGAGGGTGGAGTTGTCCTGTTGCGAGCCGCAGACATGGAACGGGATGTGAGCAGTCGTGACGGCGTGATACCACTGCGGCGTGGGGAAGTCCTGCGGGGTCCACTTGCCCGACCGATCGAACGAGACAGCGCCACCCCCATCGTTGCCGACCACGAGATGGTTGGGGTCGTCCGGATCGATCCAGAGATCGTGGAAGTCGCCGTGGGTGCCTTCGCCGACGCTCTTGAGTGTCTTGCCGCCGTCGGTCGACCGGAACAACGAGGTGTTCTGGAGATAGACCTCGTCCTGGTTCTTCGGGTCGGCGAAGACGTGGGTGTAGTAGAAGGCCCGTTGCCGAATCGATCGGTTGTCGTTGATCAGTGCCCAGGTGGCGCCGGCGTCCTCGCTGCGGAACAAGCCGCCTGACTCGTGCTCCACCAGGGCATAGACCCGGCGGGGGTTGGCCGGGGAGACCGCCACGCCAATGCGTCCGACCAGGCCGGTCGCCGGCAACCCGGGGTGACGGGTGATTTCAGTCCAGGTTTCGCCGCCATCGGTGCTCTTGAACAGCCCGCTGCCGGGACCGCCGCTCGACATCTGGTATTCTTTTCGATACGCCTCCCACATGGCGGCGTAGATGACGTCGGGATTGGTGGGGTCGATCGAGAGGTCGATCGCCGCCGTCTTGTCGTCGCGGAAGAGGACCCGTCGCCAGGTTCGGCCGCCATCGGTCGACTTGTAGACCCCACGCTCCGGGCTCGGCACGCTGTACTTCCCGAACGCCGCGACGAACACCACGTTCGGGTTGGTCGGGTGGATCCTGATCTTGGCGATCCCGTGGGACTCGCGGAAGCCGACGTGGGTCCAGGTCTTGCCCGCGTCGACGCTCTTGTAAACGCCATCGCCCGGCATGATGTTGCCGCGAATGCAGGTCTCGCCCATCCCGATGAAGACGATGTCCGGGTTGGTCTCGCTCACCGCCACCGCGCCGACGGAGGCACTGGCAACCTGGCCGTCGGTGACGGGCCGCCAGTTGTCGCCGCCATCCACCGTCTTCCACAGCCCGCCCCCGGTCGCTCCGAAGTATGCCTCTTTGGGGCGGCCCCGGACCCCGCTCGCCGCGATCGATCGACCGCCCCGATCCGGCCCGATGTTGCGCCACCGAAAGCCGGCGAGGAACGCCGAGTCGAGCGTCACCGGCTCGAGGGCGGCCGCTCTCGGGGGAGTGGTACGGCGGGGCGTCTGCGCGCCGAGCGATGGCGGAAGCAGAACGGCAAGCGACACGAACAGCGGTCGGAGACTGGTCATGGTCGGGATGGGTGAGTCGTGAATGGGGTCGAACCCGCCTTCAACGTAGCCCGGAGGGCGAAGCGACGCCACGGCGAGCGTTCCGGGCGGCGGTGCCGTCACGGCGCTATCTTGATGACGACACCCACCGCTCGAGTTCTCGACAATGCGACGTCTCTCACTCGCGGCGGCCGCGATGGTCGTGGCCACCGCCGGGCAAGCCCAGTCCCTGGCGAAGCATCCTCGGATCCAAGAAGCGGCCGCCGGTTACGAGAAATGGCTGGACGCCGAGCGGGCGTTCAAGAAGATTCCCGGCATCGCGGCGGTGGTGGTGGTGGACCAGGAGGTGATCTGGCAAGGAGCCACCGGCCTGGCGGACCTTGCCCGCAAGGCGCCGGCGACGCCCTCGACGCTCTTCAGCATCTGCTCGATCTCGAAGTTGTTCACCAGCCTGGCGACGCTCCAACTCCGCGATCAGGGCAAGTTGCGGCTCGACGACCCCGTCTCGAAGCACCTCCCCTGGTTTCGCCCCAAGAAGCCCGGCGTCGACCCCGGCGAGATCACGATCGAGGGGCTGCTCACCCACGCGGCTGGGCTCCAGCGGGAGGCAGCCGACACCTATTGGCTCGAGCCGGCGATGGAGTTTCCGAGCCACGAGGACGTCGTCCGGGCCGCGCCTGACCGGGAAGTGGACTACCCACCCGAGCGGTATTTCCAGTACTCTAACCTCGGATTCACGCTATTAGGCGCGGTCGTGACCGCGGCGTCGGGAACCCCGTATCTCGACTACGCCCGGCAGCACCTCCTCGGGCCCTTAAGGATGGCCAACACCTTCCCGGAGATGCCCCCGGAAGAGCGCGGCAAGCGGCTGGCGATGGGCTACAGCGGCATCGACCGAGACGGCAACCGCCATCCGATGCCCTTCTACCAGACCAGGGCCATGGCGTCGGCGGCCGGCTACGCTTCGAGTCCGCTCGACCTCGCCGCCTTTGCCTCGTGGCATTTCCGGCTGCTGAACCAGGGCGGCACCGAGGTGATTGCCGCCAACACCCTCCGGGAGATGCAACGGGTGCACTACCTCGATCCGAGCTGGGAGACCACTTGGGGGCTCGGTTACTCGATCTGGCGCCACGACAACACCACGTTCGTCGGCCACGGTGGCAGCTGCCCCGGCTATCGCACCCAACTGCTCCTCGAGCCCACCTCGAAAGTGGCCACGATCACCGCGGCCAACACCTTCGACGCCGACGCTGACGGCATGGCGCAGCGGGCCTACGAGTTCTTCGCCCCCGCGGTGAAGGCCGCCCGAGCCGACTCGGCCGGCCGACTCGTCGCCGCCGAGGCGAGCCTCGACCGCTACCTGGGGACCTATTGGTCGTTCGGCGGGGAGATGGAGGTGATCCGCTGGGAAGGCGGGCTGGCCACGATGCAGCTGCCGAACGATGCCCCAGTCAAGCGAATCACCAAGCTCCGGAAGGTCGGGGAGCACACCTTCCGCGAGGTCCGTGAGGACGGGTCGCTGGCGGAACGGCTCAGCTTCGACGTCGATGCCCAGGGCCAGGTCTATCGGGCCCGCTCCAACTACCTGCACCGGCGGATTCGCCGTTAGGCCGCCTCACCGGCCGATCGGTAGCTCGAGCACGCTGGGACGCTGCCGATCGTGGAAGACGGTGACCCGCGCGGTCCGGGCATCCCGGGCGGTTTCCCGCGCCACCACCCCGCCGCTGTTGAAATTCTGCTGGAGCTCGAGCCCGTTCGGTGACCGGAAGACGAGGCGAACTCGGCTGCCCTTGGCGATGCGACGGGCGAACCAGTTGAAGTTGTCGAGTCGATACGAGAGCGGCACCCCCGGAGGCACCAGCTTTTCCTGCCGCAACGATTCCCGGTATCGGGCCCGAAGCTGCGCCCGCGCCAAATGGATGCTGCTCCCGTCCGGCAACACCTCGTAGAGCAGCGCCTCGAAGTCGGTATCGGGGACGTCGAGGGCGACCCACACGGTCAAGACCGGTTGCCCGGCGATTTCGAGTTCTTCGTCGAACGGGGCGGTGTGGTAGACCACCCCGTTGCCCGCGGCCGTCATGACTCGAGTCTGATCGACGAATGACAGCGCCGACGGATTGGTGACGTCGCCGGGCATCGGGGGATCCAAGGGATTGTAGCGGTACTCGTCGGGAACGGACCGGTCGGGGGCTGCGGTCGCGAGCCGGCCTCCGCCGAAGACGTCGGACGCCTTGCCATCGGAGTGGAGATAGAACGGCCGGCGCTCGCGGGTCGCGGCGTCGAGGGTCGGCGCCGAGCGCCAGACATCGCCGCCGGCGCCGGCGACGTAATACGTCACCTTGTCCTGGATGAAGCTTGGCCGCGAGGCCGCGCTCCGCATGGTCCAGTCGTACCACTCCCGGTTGAGGCGATGGATGTCGACCATGCTGGCCGGCCCGAACTGGACGCCGTTGACCTCGCGGGTCGGGGTCCGGGTACCGCCGTGATTCCAGGGACCCATCACGAGGTAGATCCGATCACGGGCCCGCGGCGAGGCATGCTCGAGGAACTTCCGGTAGTGGGTCAGGGTGCCGAGCTGATCGCCGTCGTAGTGCCCGGTGATGGTGAGGATCGGGTGATCCATCCGGGCGTACTGTGCCGGCGTCGGCGCCACGCCATCCCAGTAGTCGTCAGGCGTCGGGTGCTCCAGCCACTTCTGGAAGATGGCCGACCGGTTGCCGGCCACGCTGTCCAGCGACGCGAACGGCAGTTTTTCTCGGCGGAGGATCCTGGCGTAACCGGCCCACTGAGCCATGTCGGCGAACAGTTGGCCCTGGGCGGCCTTCCCGGAGGTGAAGGTGAGCCACTGGGGCAGGTAGGACGACGGGATGTTGCCCACCATCGGAAAGTCGATGCCGAGGTAGGCGGGAGCGACTGGAACGATGGTGACCAGGTGGGGCGGGAATTCCTTGAGGGTGGCCCACTGATCGGTCCCGCCGTACGAGCCACCCCACATCGCGATCCGACCGTTGCTCCACGGTTGGGCGGCGAAGAACTCCACCACGTCGTGGCCGTCCCGGCCTTCGTTGACGAACGGCTCGAAGGCCCCGTCCGAGTTGCCGCGACCGCGGACGTCCACCGCGGCGAAGATGTAGCCGTCGCGGGCCATCGCCATGGCGAAGCGATGGTAGGTGTCGGCGAGGTACGGCGTGAGGGTGAACACCACCGGGAGGGGACCGGAAGCCGCGCGGGGGCGATAGACGGTGGCGCTGAGACGGACCCCATCGCGAAGAGGTACCTTGACGCCCCACTCGATGGCGACCTCCGGCGTCTGCCCGGCGAGGGCGCCCGGGGCGACGAGGCCCAGGGCGAGACTGACGACGAACCGTCTCATTGAGCCACCCCCAATCGTCGTTCGACCCTTCGCGCCGCCGCTGCCACGGGCGATTCGCCCCGCGCTTTGGCTTCCTGAAAGATCTCGGTGAGTCGCTGGTCCATCTTCTGGATCTCGCGTTCGATGGCGTCGAAGCCGGCCCCCTCGTCCACCATCGCGAGTGACACCGCCCCAGCCCCGTTGACGACGTAGTCGGGTGCGTAGAGGATCCCCCGGGCGACCAGTCGGTCGCCGTCCTCCGGCGACCGGAGCTGGTTGTTGGCCGCCCCCGCGATCACTCGGCAGGTGAGCTGTGGAATGGTGGTTTCGTCGAGCGTGGCACCGACCGAGCAGGGCGCGTAGACGTCGCACGGCGTCCGGTAGACCGCCTCCGCCGGCACGGTCTCGGCACCGAGCTCCTTGGCCACGGGATCGAGTTTGTCGGGGTTGAGGTCGTTGAGGAGGACCACCGCGCCCGCCTTGGCCAGCGACCGAGCCAGCGGAGCGCCGGTGTCGCCGACGCCTTGCACCAGCACCCTGACGCCACGGAGGTCGTCGGAGCCGGTGACGAAGCGCCAGGCCGACTTGATCCCGACGAAGACGCCCAGCGCGGTGTAGATCCCGGGATCGTAGGGCGCCCTCTTGATCCAGTCGTAGCAGTGAACGTACCGGGTGACCGAGGCCAGCAGCGCCATGTCGTCGGGGGTGGTGCCGATGTCGGGGCCAGTCCCGTAGCGGCCGTTGAGCGAGTCGATCATCCGTCCGAATCGGCGCAGCAAGGCGGTGCGGGCTTCTCCGGCGACCGGCCGGGAGAGCGCGATCACGGCTTTCCCACCGCCGTAGTCGACGTCGATGGCGGCCCACTTGTTGGTCATCCCCTCGGCGAGGCGGATGGCGTCCCAGAGCCCGTCCTCGGGCGTCGGGTACACTTTGAGGCGACAGCCGCCGACCGAGCGTTTCCCCCGGGTCGAGTGGATGGCGACGAACATCCAGGCCTCGGCGTCCCGGTCGTACCGGACCACCACTTCTTCACCGGGCCAGGCGCGGAACAGTTCGGTCCAGATCATGGCGAATCGAGTCCGTCTTGCGATGTTGAAATCAGGCGCGATATTCCAACCATGTCAAGCAGCCGCCGGAGCCGGCCCTACCTCATCAAGCGGCGCGATCAGCTCGCGGCGCTGGAGTCGGCGGTCCGGCAGGAGATCGTCGACACCATTCAGGCCGCGGGACCGCGGTCGGCCCCGGAGATCTCCGCCTTGATGGGGCGGCCCGCGGACGCGCTGTACTATCATCTCCGGCGCCTGGTGAACGTGGGGCTCCTCGTCGTCAAGGCGACCCGTCGTTCGCGGCGCCGCGACGAGGCCGTTTACGACCTCGCCGGCCACCCCCTGGTGCTGGACGTTCCGGTGTCCCGGGGCGACGCCCATCCGCTCGCGCGACTGGTCCGGTCGATGCTCCGCACCGCCGAGCGGGACCATCGCGCCGCGGTGGGCACCGCCGCGGCGCGGCCGGACGGCGACCGCCGGAACCTCTGGGCAGGGCGGCGCCACGCCTGGCTATCGCCCCGCGACCTCGAGCGGGTCAACGATCTGGTCGACCAGCTCGTTTCGATCATGACCCGGGCCCGCCAGCCCGCCGGCGGCGAACTCTGCACCCTCACGTTGGTCCTGGCCCCTCGCACCTCGCGCGCCGGGCGCCGGGCCGGCCCAGCGGCGCGACCTCGACGGAGGTCTCAATGACCCACGACCAGGACGATCTCTTCGCCCCCGACGTCATCGCGGATCCGTATCGCTACTTCGGCCAGCTCCGCGAAACCGATCCGCTCCATTGGAATGCCCGCTCCCAACTGTGGATCGTGACGCGATACGACGATCTGATCTGGCTGGTCCGCCATCACGAGCTGTTCTCCTCGGCCGTCATCGGGTCCGACCAGCGGCCGCCCTACCCTCCGATCGACCCGGAAGATCGGGGCCTGTTCGACGAGGTTCGCCATTTTCGCTCCGACCAGCTGGTGGAGCAGGATCGGCCCCATCACACCGTGATGCGTGGGGCGGTGCACGAGTACTTCACTCCGACGGCGATGGAAGAGTGGCGGCCGTTCGTGCGGGCGGCGGTGGGCGAGCTGCTCGACGCGGTCCAGCCGACGGGCTGGATGGATGTGCTGCAGGCACTGGCGGCGCCACTGCCGGTGCGGATCATCACCCGGATGATGGGCGTTCCCAACGAGGACCGGGAATACCTCCGAGAGTTGGCCGACAAGCTCCTCTACATCAACCGGGGCGAGCCGTATCGAATGAAGCCGCTGATGGAGGGGATCCGGGCGATGATCGCCTACGTGGAGCCCAGAGTGGCGACCCGGGCGGCGCACCCGGAGGACGATTTCATCTCGGTCCTGGCTGGCGCGGAGCAAGCGGGGATCTTCACCCGGCACCAGGTGCTGGTGAACACCGCGTTGCTGCTCTTCGCTGGCCACGAGACCACCATGAACCTGATCTGCAACGGCACCCTGGCTTTGCTGCGCCACCCCGATCAGTGGGCCGCGCTGTGCGCCGACCCGGAGGGCCTCGCCCGCCTCGCCACGGAGGAGTGCCTCCGATACGACCCACCGGTCAAGTCGACCCAACGGATCGCGGTGGCCGACGTCGAGCGTCATGGCAAACTGATCAAGCGAGGCGATCGGATCCGCTGGTTCATGGCCGCGGCCAATCGCGACCCGCGGGCCTTTTCGGACCCCGACCGCTTCGACCTGTCGCGAAGCCCCAATCCGCACGTATCGTTCGGATCCGGGATCCACTATTGTCTCGGGGCCACCCTGGCTCGGGTCGAAGGCCAGGAGGTGTTCCGAGCCCTGGCCGAGCGGTTCCCGAAGATGCGGCTGGCCAGCGAGGATCTCGAGTATCAACCGAGCATCCAGTTCCGTTCGCTCAAGTCCCTACCCGTCACTTGGACCTGAGGAGCACCTCATGGACGCGCCCCGGATTACGGTCGACCACACCCGATGCGTGGGCAACGCCCAATGCGTTACCCTGGCCCCCGCAGTGTTTCGACACAACGAGGCGGTCCAGTCCGAGGTCGTGGATCCGTCCGCCGCGCCGTTGGAGCTGATTCTCAAGGCGGCCCGCTTCTGTCCGACCAGCGCGATCCGGGTCGAGTCGGCGAGCGGGGCCGTGCTGTTCCCGGCGTCCTGAGCAATTCCTCTGCCCCGACACGCCAATGGCCTATCTCTCCGATTCCCGAAAACGGTTGACGATCCACGACCTCCTCAAGATGAAGCGGGAGGGCCGGAAGATCGTGATGATCACGGCGTACGACGCCTTGTTCGCGTCCCTGGTCGACGCGGCCGGTGTCGACATGGTCCTGGTCGGCGATTCGGTGGCCCCGGTGCTGGCCGGCGAGGAAACGACCATCCCCGCCACGGTGGAGCAGATGATCTACCACGGCAAGATCGTGCGGCGCGGCCTGACCCACCCCGTGCTGGTCGTGGATCTCCCGTTTCTGAGCTATCAGGTATCGATCCCGGACGCCATCGCCAACGCGGGCCGGATTCTCAAGAAAACGGGGGCCACGGCCGTCAAGCTGGAGGGCGGCAGTCGCTGGGCGCCGACGGTTGCCGCGCTGGTGGGAGCGGGGATCCCGGTGATGGGACACCTCGGGTTCACGCCGCAATCGGTTCATCAGCTCGGCGGCTTCAAGATCCAGGGCAAGCAGGCGGATGCGGCCGCCCAACTGGTCGACGACGCCATCGCGATCGAGCAAGCGGGGGCTTTTTCGATGGTCCTCGAGTTGATGCCACGACCGGTGGCAGCCGCGGTCACCAAGGCGGTTTCGATCCCGACCATCGGGATCGGGGCGGGCCCCGACTGCGACGGCCAGGTTCTCGTCCTCCACGACATGCTCGGCTTGAACGAGGGGTTCACGCCCAAGTTCCTCAAGCGGTACGCCGAGTTGGGCCAGGCGGCGCGAGAGGCGATCGGGCGGTTCGCCGCCGAGGTCCGTGACGGCCACTATCCCGGGCCTGAGCACACCCACGGATGACCGCGGGCCGGGGGCCGGGACGGCTCTTCGCGCTCCTCTGCGCGCTCAACCTGCTCAATTACATCGACCGGCAGGTCGTCACCGGACTGATCGAGCCGATCCGCGCCGAGTTGGGGGCCACCGATGCCCAAATGGGCCTGGTCGGGTCGGCGTTCCTGCTCACCTACACCTTCCTGCCGCCGATCTTCGGGTGGTTAGGCGATCGAGCGCACCGGACTCGGCTGATGGGTATCTCGGCCGCGGTGTGGTGCCTGGCCACCGCGGCAGCCGGCCTGGTCCGGTCGGTCGGGCAGTTGGCGCTGGCACGGGGCTTCGTCGGGATCGGCGAGGCTTCCTACATGGCCAACACCCCCGGCGTCATCTCCGATCTCTACCGCGCCGAGCGCCGCGGACGGATGCTGTCGATCTTCTATGCCGCGGCTCCCATTGGCGCGGCGATCGGGGTATCGCTGGCCGGGATCATCGCCGCGCACTGGGGTTGGCGGGCCGCGTGCCTGATCGTCGGCCTGCCGGGCCTCCTGGCGGCGGTTCTCCTCTACCGGTCGACCGACCCGCCCCGCGGCGCAATGGACGACGCCCCGGCCCCGCCGGCCCCGCCGCTGGGCGTCACCCTCCGGCTCCTCGCGGGCAACAGGGCGTTCGTGGTGTTGCTGCTGGCATTCGCGGGTCACATCTTCGTCCAGAATGCCGTCGAGTACTGGCTGCCCACCATTTTGCAGCGGGACAAAGCCATCCCGATCGCCGTCGCCAACTCGAGCTATGGTGCCATGGTATTCATCGCCGGGGTGGTGGGCCCCTTGCTGGGTGCCTGGGCGGGCGACCGGCTCAGAGCGCGGACTCGACACGGTTACGCGATCGTCGCGGCCGCGGCGATCGTCGGAACCATCGTTCCGCTGGCGGCGATCGCGGTGGCCAGCGACCGCGCCGTGGTGTTCTCGGCGGTGTTGCTCGAGGCGTTGTTCGGGAACGCCGCCACCGGCCTGGTGCTTGCCATCGCGATGGAACAGGTCGGCGCCGAGATGCGCGCCACCACCTCGGCGGTGCTGGTGACCAGCGTACACCTGCTCGGCGACTTCATCTCCTGGCCGTTGGTGGGCGCGCTGTCCACGGCCCTGACCAACGGCTCGTTCGAGTGGGTTCGCAACGCGGCGGCCGCCTTCGGTGCCACCGGTTCCCTCAGCGTGGCACTCGCCACGGTGACCGCGCCGGTCGCGCTCCTCTCGGGCGTGCTGTACCTCGGCTCGACCAGAGTCACCCGGGGCTCGGCGGCCTGAACGGCGGGCGCCCGAGCGAGTTCCCCGTGTGACGAACGCCGAGGAATCGGGGCGGCACCGACCGGATGCCCGGCGGCGGTCGCCGCCTGTCAGCCCGCGGCGAGCACTCGGTCCGCGACGATTCGGCCGATCGCCAGGCAGGCCGTCGCGGCCGGCGATGGGGCATTGAGCACGTGGACGACGCCGGGCTCCTCGGCAAAGAGGAAATCGCTGACCAACCGCCCCGCCCGGTCGACCGCCTGGGCCCGGACGCCGGCGGGTGCCGGAACGAGGTCGGAGAGTTCGAGACTCGGCACCAGCTTCCGCAACGATCGGAGCAAGAGGGCCTTCGACCGCGAGCGGGCCAACTCCCCCGCCCCGACTCGCCAATGCCGGCCGAGGAGCTTCCAGAACCCGGGGAAGGCGACCCACTCGGCGAGGTCTCGGGGCGACAGCTGTCCGCGGCGATAGCCGTCGCGGGCCAAGGTGAGCAGCGCGTTGGGACCGACGTCGACCGTTCCATCGATCCGGCGGGTGAAGTGGACCCCGAGGAACGGCAGGCTCGGATCAGGTACCGGATAGATCAGCCCGCGAACCAGCTCGGCCCGCTCGGGCTTGAGGGCGAGGTATTCGCCCCGAAAGGTGACGATCCGCACGCCCGGATCGGGGCCCGTCATCCGAGCCATCCGATCGGCCTGGGCTCCGGCACAGGTTACCACCCGCCGCGTCTTGAGCGTGCCGGTGGTGGACTCCACCACGAAACCGGCGCCGTCGCGGACGATCGAGAGAACCGCGCTCCCGAACCTAACGGTTCCGCCACCGGACTGGACTCGAGCGGCGATCGCGCGGGCAACCGCCCGGAAGTCCACCACGCCGGTTTCCTCGACCCATAATCCACCTGCCCCGGCCACGGCCGGCTCCACGTCAATGAGCCCGGCGGCGGAGACGCGACGGGCGGCAACCCGGTTGGCCGATGCCCGAGCGGCCAGCTCGTCGAGGCGAGGTAGCTCGGCGGGGTTGGCGGCGACGATCAATTTGCCGGTCCGTCGATGGGGGATCCCTTCGGCCTCGCAGAACCGGTACAGGAGGGCCAGCCCCTCGCGACACCACGCGGCTTTGCGGCTGCCTGGCGAGTAGTAGAGGCCGGAGTGGATCACCCCGCTGTTGCGACCGCTCTGGTGGGCGGCCACCGTCGGCTCGGCTTCCAGGACGGCCACCGCGCGTCGATCCCGCTCGGTGAGCGCGAGTGCCACGCCAAGGCCGACCACCCCGGCCCCGACGACGACGACGTCCACCGTGTCGGTCACACTCGAGCCGTCAGCTCGGCCGGCCGACCCTGATGCATCCGGTCATGCCGGAAGGAATCGAATCCGGCAGCCGGGCAGCGGCTCATGGCACCACGGGTAACAGCAGATGGGACGGATAGCGAACCGAGTGATGGATCGTGTTACCCGCCGCCACCATTCGGGTCTCCCGCGAGTTGTCGCCACCGGTGTTGAGATTCCGGTCGAACCGCGGGAAGTTGCTGCTGGCGATTTCGACCCTGATCCGGTGGCCCGGACGGAAGTAGTTGCTGGTGGCGTGGACCCCGACTCGGATCTGGTAGACCTGGCCCGGCGTCATCAGGACTTCCTTGCCGAAGCCATCGCGGTACCTGGCGCGGAGGATGCCCTCCTGAACGTTGTAGGCTCTCCCGTCTGGGTACACGTCAACCAGCTTGACGGTGAAGTCGGTATCCGTGGCCGTCGAGGAGACGTAGAGGACCGCCTCGATCGGTCCGGTGACCTCGACGCCCGCATCGAGCGGCGGTGTAGTATAGACCAGCACGTCGTGCCGCATCTCGACGTCGGATTGGTCAAAGGCCCCGGGAGGCGCATCGGGAGTCCCGGTGCAGCAGAGCGCTCCGCCCTTCGAGGGTACCGGGGTCCGGGGATCGTAACGGTAGTGGTCCGGCGGCTCGGAGCCGGACGGCGGTCTCAGTCCAAGGGCACCGTCGCCCATCCGGCTGTTCGCCCGTCCGCCGCTGGTGAGGTAGTACTTGGTGAAGACCGTCCCCGGCAGCGGCCAGGATTCGGCCGAGCGCCACTCGTTGCGACCGATCACATAGTATTGAACTCGCGGCATCCCCGCGAGGGCCTCGCGGTTGTCGCGAAGCCAGTAGTCGAACCACTTGAGATAGGCAGCCTCGAAGTCGAAGCGGGCATCGCCCACGTCGCGGGCACCGACCAGGGTTCGCTCGGAGGCCCGCTCGAAGCCGCAATGAGCCGTCGGGGCGACGATCAGATACTGTCCCTCGCGGGTCCGATGATCCGCGCCGTCACGCCGGAATCGGGTGAAGTACTCGATGGTCTCCTGAACACCGTAGTCGTACCACGAGCCAACGTGCAGTCCGGGGGTGGCGATGGTGTCGGTCGGCCCGAGCAGGTTGAACTGATTCCACCAGAGATCGCCCGGGCCGTGGGTGACGAAGTCCTCCCAGTCGGTGGGCGGGCCGGGCACCCGGCGGTTCATTTCGGCGAGCGGGAGGGTTTGCCACGCGGCCTGGAAATCGGTGTCCGGAAGGGTCAAACGCGGGGCCAAGTAGCGGCGCGACAACGTCACCAGCGAATCGGGCGTCCCTGGTGCCGGCTGGAGGTGGACCTTGTTGCCGTTCTCCCGGAGCCATCCGAACATCAGCGCCAGCTCGTAGGCTCCACCATTGATGACCGAGAGATATCTCGCGGGACCAGCGGCCGCCTGGGGGATCATGGCCCGGTGGGCAGGATGCCTCCGCTTCGCGAGGAAGATCTGGGCCTCGCCGCCATACGAGCAGCCGATCGTGCCGACTTTCCCCGTGGACCACGGCTGGCGGGCCAACCAGTCGACCGTGTCGTAGCCGTCGTCGGCATCGTCAGCCTGGATCCGAACCCGGCCCTCCGACTGGTGTTTGCCGCGGACGTCCTGGATCGCGGTGAGGTAACCAGCCGCGGCGAATCGGCGGGCCTGATCCGGCTGGCGGCCCGCCATCTTGTTGTACGGGGTTCGAATCAGCACGACGGGCCACGGCCCCGAGCCCTTGGGTCGATAGAGGTCGGTCGCGAGCCGGACCCCGTCTCGCGTCGGCACCATGACGGTGGTCTCGGGTTGGGGCGCGGCCGGCGACTGGAACAGCCCGGCGAGGAGCATAGTGGCGAGCGATGGATACACGGCATCAGCCTCCCCAGATCGCGGCGAAGACCCGTTGGGTGTTGCCGCCCGGCACCCCGACATTCGGAGCGTCGGACTGGCGTCGGCAGATGAAACCTCCGGTCACATCCAAGATTCGCTTCGGGCGACCGACCCCGTCAATATCGAGTCTTCTCGGGTGGCATGGCCGTTCTGGTAGCCCGCCTGGGTCGAGGCCCGCGGCGGCGAGCCAGCCACCGTGCCTCTCGCGGGCGACGGAGTGGCGATCCGGTACCACCCCGCCCCGACCGTCACGGGCCCCCTCGGGCACTGGCACTACGACGCTTTCATCGCCAAGCTTGAGGACCCGATATTCGGGCGGCGACGCCAGCAACGCACGGAGCGACCGATGACCCCGAACCAATCCGCGCTACCAGCCCTCAAGGCCTCCGAGGGCAAATGGGCCCGAGTGTTCTCGAGCCACCCGTTCGATATCGTCCTCGACCGGGCCGAGGGGATCTACCTGTTCGATACCGCCGGAAATCGATACCTGGACGTCTCGGGCGGTGCCCTGGCGACGAGCATCGGCGCCGGCGACCGCCGGGTGCTCGACGCCATGCGCCGGCAGGCCGAGCGATTCACCTACGCCACCCCCGCGATGGCCAACGAACCCAGGGCGGACTTGTGCGAGCGCCTGGCGCGGTTGATGCCGGGGACCCTCAACACCAGCTATCTCGTCTCGGGCGGGTCAGAGGCCGTCGAAACGGCCGTGAAGCTGGCCCGGCAGTACCACCTCGCTTGCGGGCGCCCCAACAAGTCCCGGGTAATCGGGACCTGGGACAGCTATCACGGGATGACGCTGGGTGCCCTGTCGGTCGCCGGCGGCCCGGGGTACCGGGCCCCGTTCGACCCGCAACTCGCCAACGCGCCGCACATCCGACACTGCCGCCGCGCCACCGATCGACCGCTCGGCGTCAGCGAGGACGAATGGGGCCGGACCTGCGCCTTCGAGTTGGAGGAGATGATTCACTATGTCGGTCCGTCCAACGTGGCCGCGTTCATCGCCACGCCGGTGGGCGCCGGGAAGGACTATGGCCTGGTTCCGCCGCGGTCGTACTGGACCAGCATTCGGGAGATCTGCGATCGCTATGACGTGTTGCTGATCGCCGACGAGGTGGTCACCGGGTTCGGTCGGACCGGCCGCTGGTTCGCGATGGAGCACTTCGGTGTCGAACCGGACATCATGGTGACCGGCAAGGGGATCTCCAGCGTCTACTTCCCGATGGCTGCGGTGACGGTAAGTGACAAGATCAACGAGCCGTTTACCAAAGGGACCTATTTCATCCACGGCCACACCCACATGGGCCATCCGGTCGGTTGCGCCACGACCCTCGCGGTGCTCGACGTCATCGAACAGGACAAGCTGGTCGCGAACGCGGCCTCGGTGGGCCCGTATCTGCACCGCCTGCTACGGGAGCGGATCCTGCCCCACCGCCCGGTCGCCGACGTCCGCGGACTCGGCCTCTTGGCGATACTGGAGTTGGTTCGGGACAAGGAGACGATGGATTTTCCGCCCGTCGAGGCGGACCCGGAGCACCTCTTCCAGGCGATCGCCTACAAGCACGGGCTGTCGTTCTACATGTCGCTGTACGGACCGCGACGGCCAGGCGCCTTGAAACGCGGCGTTCCGATCTTCATCACCCCGGCGCTGTGCATCACCGAGGCCCAAGTTGACGACCTGGTCGAACGACTCGACCGGGTGGTTCAGGAATGGGATCAGACGATCGGCGAGTAAACGTCTCACCTGCATCGTTTTGTTAGTCGCTGTACCGAATCGGCCCACTGTGATTCGGCTCACCGCGAGGTAAGTCGTTGTCGCTGCTGGCCCAAATACCCGGCATCCAAACTGCCTTCCCCAAACTGGCGGACCCACACCGAGTCCGCCATCCACAACACGGGGAAGGAACCAATGAAACAGTCCGTTGCATTCGCCGCGATCATCGCCGCCCTGAGCGGTTGCCAGTCGGGCTCATTGACCAGTCCGAGCGCCGATCAGGCGGCCAACGACGTGTCGCTCGCCAGCGGTGGCGGCGGCACGGCAGCCACCGTCAGGGTCCGGTGCGAGGTCCGAAGCAACCGGTCCAAGATCTCGATCGACGGGAACAATTTGACGCCGCTGGGCGGCACCTTCTCGGCCCGGGCGATCAGCGGAGCGAATACCGCTTCCGCCCCGGCAAAGCAGGCCATCGGAGACGAGGCGGAGTTCGACTTCGACTCGGCGCCGAACGACATTGCCGCCGGCGCGGTCGCGATTGCGCCGGGGTTCATCACGGCAGGCAAAGTGACCGGCGAGATTCGCAATGGGGCCGGCGCGGTCGTTGCCTCCGCGACGGCAACCTGTCAGACCCGCTGACGACCGGATACCCGGCGCGGGGAGCTACCGCGCCGGGCGCCCCACCCTGCGGACGTGACTCGGCCCGATTTCGCCCACCGACCGGCACCCGAGCAGCGCCATGGTCCGTTCCACTTCGGCCGTCAGGAGGCCCAGCACCCGTTCGACCCCGGCTTGACCCCCGGCCGCCAGGCCGTAGAGGTAGGCCTTGCCGATCGACACCGCGTTGGCGCCGAGCGCGAGTGCCTTCACGACGTGATTGCCGCGGCGGACTCCGCCATCCACGATCAGCTCGAGTCGATCCCCCACGGCGTCCCGAATCTCCGCCACGCAATCGATCGGCGCCGGAGCGCCATCGAGCTGGCGGCCGCCGTGATTGGAAATCATGATCGCGGTTGCCCCCGCCTCGGCGGCCCGTTTGGCATCGGCCACGGACTGAATCCCCTTGAGGACAAAGGGCCCATCCCACTGACCGCGGAGCCAGGCGACGTCGTCCCAGTTGAGGGTTCGGTCGAACTGCTTGTTGACCCAATCGATCAGCGAGATCGACGACAAGGACCCCATCCGGTGGGCGACGTTGGCGAGCTGGAAATCCGGATTCAAGAGCAGGTTGATCGCCCAGCGAGGGTGGGCGGCGAAGCTCGCGAAGCTCTTCAAGGTGAACCGGGGGGGCATTACCATGCCGTGGATCCGGTCTCGCTCGCGGTTACCGGCGAGGGCCGTGTCCACGGTGAGACAGAGGGCGTGGTACTTGGCCGCCTTGCAACGCTCCACGAACTCGGTGGTGAGCGACCGATCCTTGAGAATGTAGATCTGGTACATCCACGGTCCGGTCCCGAGCCCGCCGATGTCTTCGATGGTGGTGGTGCCCATCGTCGACAGGGTGTAGTAGAGTCCGTACTTCTGAGCGGCTCGCGCGACGGCCGGTTCCGCCTCGTGGTGGAAGAGCCGGGACATCCCGGTCGGGGCCAGGAACAGCGGCGAGGCGACCTTTCTGCCGAGAATGGTCGTAGCGGTGTCGATCGAGCTGATGTCGCGAAGGTAGTTGGGAAGGAACTCGTACTCGTCGAACGCCGAGGTGTTCCGGCGCATCGTCCATTCGTCGTCCGCGCCCCCGTCGATGTAGTGAAACATCGGAGCGGGAAGCCGGCGCTCGGCCTCACGGCGGAGTTGGGCGACGTTGAAGCAGCGGTTCAGAGCCATGGCGCGGAACCTACCGCGCCGGCGGGTCCGGCGGAATCCCGCCTCGGGCTCGCCTCACCGGCCGCCAACATCGGGTCGCTCGCCAGCCGTTGGTACCTCAGGTAGAATAACCGGTACCGAAGTCTTGCCCCGCCTTCCGTGAGGTCTGCTCATGTCCCCGTCCGCGCGCCTCGACCGTATCCGCCGCGATTTCCGCGATCTCCATCGAGCCGGCTGCTTCTTGATCCCCAATCCCTGGGACGTGGGGAGCGCCAGGTATCTCGCCGCCCGGGGAGTCAAGGCGCTCGCCACGACCAGCAGCGGATTCGCCTGGACCCTTGGCAAGGCCGACACCCAGGTCACCGTGGACCAGGCGTTGGCCCATTTCGCCGCCGTGGCCGAGGCGGTGGAGATCGGGGTGAACGGCGACTTCGAGGGGGCCTACGCCGTCGACCCTGACGCGGTGGCGCGCAAGGTGACCCGGGCGGTGGCCACCGGGGTGGCCGGCCTCTCGGTGGAGGACTCGACCGGCCGGGCCGACGATCCGTTGTTCGGGTTCGATTTGGCCGTCGCCCGGGTCAAGGCCGCCCGTGAGGCGATCGACCGTTCCGGCACCGGTGTCCTGCTCACCGGCCGATCCGAGGGTTTCATCGCGGGGCGGCCCGACCTGACCGAAACGATTCGGCGACTCCAGGCCTATCGGGCCGCCGGCGCGGAATGCCTCTATGCGCCCGGGATCCGGACCGCGGAGGAGATCGCCGCCGTGGTTCGGGCGGTGGCGCCGGCGCCGGTCAACGTCCTGGTGGGCGGGAATTTCACCACCGTCGCGGCGTTAGGGGCGCTGGGCGTGCGCCGAATCAGCGTCGGGGGTGCTTTGGCGCGGGCCGCTTGGCACGGATTCATGGGTGCGGTCGACGAGATCCTGACCGAGGGCACCTTCAATCGACTCACCGAGGCCCGGCCGTTCTCGGAGATCGACGGTCTCTTCCACTAACGCCCCGAGCCGCACTCGAAGCCCGGTCGCGGCCCAGCCATGATCGATCGCCTTGCCGGCCTCGCGGCTACCAATCGGTCGGCCGGTAGTCCTTGAGGAACTTCCCCCAGAGGTGCTCGCCGGTGTTGAATCCGGCGATGATCGGATCGACGATCCGGGCCGCGCCGTCGACGATGTCGAGCGGCGGGTGGAATCCGTGATTGGCGGTCTTCCGAGCGGCGATCACTTCGACATCCTCGTCGGTCACCCAGCCCGTATCCACCGCGTTCATGTGGATCCCGTCGCCGTGATAGTCGGTCGCGGAGGTACGGGTCATCATGTTGAGGGCGGCCTTGGCCATGTTGGTGTGCGGATGCCGAGTCGTCTTGAAACGGCGATAGAACTGCCCCTCGACCGCCGACACGTTGACGATGTGTTTGTCCCGTTCCGGGGTCCGGACGAGCAGGGGTTTGAGCCGAGCGCAGAGGACGAACGGTGCGACGGCGTTGACGAGTTGCACCTCGAGCAGCTCGACCGTGCTCACCTCGGCGAGAAGGAGGCGCCAGGAGTTGCGATCGCGAAGGTCGAGCTGCTGGAGGTCCTGGTCGAGCCGGCCAATCGGGAATAGGGCCTGCTGTCCGGCGACCTCGTCGGGCAGCAGTCGTGCCTGGGAGAGGAGCGCGGCGTGGGTCAGGCCGACCGCTTCGGCCGAAGCCTCGGCTCCAGAACCCTCGGTAGGCCCCTCGGGAAGAAGGTGATAGCCGCGCAACCCCTGGTACGGTCCGAGGAGACGCCGGAGATCGGCCGGCAGCTGCGCTTGTGAAGCGGTCTCGCGCTCCAGCATGTGCTGGTAATATTCGGGCGGGCGCCTGACCGTCTGACAGGCGTTGTTGACGATGAAGTCGAGCCGCGTCTTGGTGGAGAGCAGGTGCTGGCAGAAGGCCTCGACGCTCGGGGTGTGGCGGAGGTCGAGACCGAAGATCTCGAGGCGGTCGGCCCAATCGCCAAAGTCCGCCTCGTTGGCGTATCGGGCCGCCGCGTCCCGCGGAAACCGCGTCGTGACGATGAGCCGCGCCCCGCTCCGAAGCAACTTGATACCGGCCTGGTAGCCGATCTTCACCCGCCCGCCGGTCAGCAGCGCCACTCGGCCGCGGAGGTCGGCCAACTCGGTTCGCTTCCGGAAATTGAACCCGGCGCACGAGGGGCAGAGCTGATCGTAGAAGTGGTGGATCGCGTCGTAGTGTTCCTTGCAGACGTAGCAATGCTTCGGCTCGATCGCCTCGCGGAAATCGGGATCGTCGACGTCATCAGGATCGCCGGAGCCCGGGGCAAACACGTTCGGAGTGGTGTAGACGGTCTGGCGGCGAAGCCTGCGGATCCCGGTCTCCGACAGATGGGTCTCGATCCGCCGAGCGCGGGCGGCCTTGCGTTCGACCCGGGCCGCCTTGACCACCTGGCGCCGCGCCAGTGCATCGGGTCGGGACACCTCGCCGGCCAAACGAAGCAATCGGACCCGCTCCGGCTCGGGCAGATCGGCGAGCAGGGCCCGGTCGGCGGCGATCGCTTCGAGCAGATCGGCGGCGCGAGCGGCGCGGGCGCGCAGGTCGTCGGGGGATTCGGTTGCCATGGGCGGGGACAAATTAGCGGGGCGGTCACCGCCCGGCGAGGCCGGTCGGCGAGGGTTGGGCGAATCGCCGCCCAAAGGCCGCCCACTTGGCCGGCCCACGTCTCAGCGCAGCCGGAGCCCGAGTCGCTCGGCCTCGCGAGCCAGGGCGGCCCGATCCGCCCGGACCAGGCGGCCGAAGGTCGCCACCTCCACGGTCGGCGGCCCCTTCCCGGTGGTCCGCTCCCAGACCCCGGCGATTCGGCCATCGAGGAGCACCACCGGAGCGATCCACCCTTGGGGCCGATAGACCCTGGTTCGCAGGTGAGCGGGAAAGAGCCGGCTGGCCTGCCTCGACATCGCCACGGTATAGGGGTCGAAGAACGGCAACAGCCGGGCTCCACGCGGGGTTTTGACCGCGTCGAGGGGGCGCCGATCGCGAGCGAGGAGCCAGGCCCGCCAGCCGTCCACCGTCACCGGGATCAACTCGTCGGCCAGCTCCCGGAAAACCCGTTTGGCCGCGGCCCCCTCGGCACCGAGCCAGCGGGCGAACTCCTCGGGCGTCGAAGGACCGTAGCTCGCCAGGAACTTGCGGGCCACGGCCCGGAGCGCGGGGGCGGATTGGGTCGGCGTTAGGCGCCCCAGCCACCGATCCGGCCGCACGAAGGTCACCTTCTGCGCCTCGCTGGGCCCGAAGCAGAGCCCCCCTCGGAAGGCGAGCGGTTTGAGGAGCGTGCCCCAGCCCGACTGGAGAAAGGTGCCGAGCTTGGGGTTTCCGGTGCGGCGCGCGACCCGTTGGGCCAGGGCCTGACGACTGACGCCACGTTCCGACAGCTCCGCCAGGCAGGCCGACAGGAGCCGATCGAGTCCCACCTGGGTGACCCCGAAATAGCGAAGCCACGACGGGCGGAGGAAATGTCGCAGGGTGCTCATCGCCCCGATCAGGTCGGGATAGTCGGCCCGGGCGATCAGATGGAGCGTCCCGCGCATCGCCCAGGTCTTGACCAGCGACCGGTCGTCCCAGAGGGCGCGGCGAACCCGGTCGGATGCCGGCCGGTCGATCCGGACGGCCAAGGCGTGCTCGGCCGCGGACATGAGCTGGGCGTGGAGCCCGCCGATCGCGGAGACGACGGAGAGCCAGCGGCGTGCCGGTGCCGGCTCGACCAAATGATGCCGAGTCAGCCGCCAGGCGGTGACTTGGGCCATCTCGGCCTGGAGCATCAGGGGGCGGCGAGGGTCGCGGCGGGGAGGGTGTTCCAGCCTGGCCAGGCGACCGGGGCGCGAACCACCCGTACTGCCGGGCGGCCGTCGAGCGGCGCCGCGGTGACCTCGGTCCGGTAGCCGGTTCGCTGCCGGTTGGCGAATCGGGTGGCGGGCCCCGCGAGAAATCGCCGAGCCGACGCGCTGTCGTCCCAGACGGTGTAGAGCACGATGGCGGGCCCGCCATCGGTCCGATAGACCCGGTAACGATCGCCGCCCCAACCTAACGGCAACTCCTGGAGCACCTCGCCGCCGCCCCGCATCTCGGTTGCCCAGATCTTGAGCTCGAGCTCGCCCATGGTGTCCTCGTGGATCACCGAGTCGGCGGCCGCCACGAAGCGGACCGGGCGGGGACGGTCGCCGGACTGGTACCGTTCGGGGTGGAGGATCTGCTCGGTCGACTCCGGAAGGGTCTCCCGGCTCGGCAGGGCTCCTCGCCCCTGGCTTCCCCACCACCGCATGAATTCCGCGCCGCCCAAGTACGGGAACACCAGTCCCTCTCTGAGGATGAGCGGCGCTCGGCTGAACACGGGCATCGAGGTCTGCGCGGTCTTGACCTGGTCCCGGTACAGGTCCCAGAAGTCCGGTGAGGCGAGCATCGACTTGTCCGGCATCACGACGCCCATCATCGCGATGGTGGCGTGCCCCTCGAGGACGGCCTGGGAGGCCGCCAGCCGGTCGCCGTTGGTGACGTCCTTGAGCATCGACTCGAGCGGAAGCTGTTCGTGCTGCAGGGCGTGGACCAGCTCGTGGGCCAACACCAGGCGGAGTTGATCGGCCTTGGAGCCCTCGACCGCGTAGAGGGTGGTCGAATCGGGGTCGTAGTAGCCCACCACCTGTTCGGCGTAGAGCGGGAGCAGCAGCGCTTTCAGGTCGATCGAATCCGGCAACAGCCCGAGGAGGCCGTATCCGGCGGTGATCCCCCGGACCTTGGCGTCGGGAAACCCCTGGGCCAGCTTGGCGAGGAGATACCCACGGGCTTCGGCCTTGGTGCGCATGGCGAACTTGGGCTTGGCCCGAAAGCGCAGACCCACGGCTTCTTCGACCATCGGGACCAGGCTATCGACGGTGGCCTGGACGGAACCGCCGCTGCCGGGGGCGGGCCCCCGGCAGGCCGCGCCGAGGAAGGCCAGGATCGCGACGGTCCGAGGACCCACGTTAGGCGGCCCCAACGAAGCCGCGATACCACTCGATCAGCGCCGGGCCGACCAGGTAGCTCAGCATCGCGCCGATGGCGAGGAACACCCCGAAGGGGACCAGCTTCTTCTTGCCCCGCAGCGCCATCGGGAGGAAGATCAGGGTACCGGAGAGGGCGCCGAGGAAGATCGTCAGGAGGACCCCCTGCCACCCGACGAACGCGCCCACCATGGCCATCATCTTGATGTCCCCCCCGCCCATGGCCTCCTCCTTGAAGGCCAGGGTGCCTAACCACCCGACCAACCAGAGGAGCCCGAAGCCGACCGCTCCCCCGATCAACGCTGCCACGAGGGCCCCGGCTCCACCGGCCGCGGCAAGGCCGAGGCCGACCACCAGCCCACCCAGGGTGAATTCGTCCGGGATGAGGTATTTGCGGGCATCGGTCATCGCGATGCCGAGGAGGACGGTGAGGAAGAAGGCGCCCTGGGCGGCCTCGAGCGAGAGGCCGTGACGCCAGGCCATGAACGCGAAGATCGCGGCAGTGGCGAGTTCGACCAACGGATAGAGCCTGCCGATGGCGGCCTGGCAGCCGCGGCACCGGCCCCGAAGCACGAGCCACGACAGGATCGGGATAATGTCGAACCAGGCGAGCTGGTAGCCGCACGAAGGACACCTGGACCGGGGCGAGACCACCGATTGCTCGGCCGGCCACCGCACAATGCAGACATTGAGGAAGCTCCCGATGACGGCGCCGAACACCGCGGCGATGCCCGCCAGGAGCGCGTTATGCGCCACGCAGCACCTCGTAGAGGAGAATCCCGCCCGCCACCGCCACGTTGAGCGACTCCGCGGCCGGAATCATCGGTATGGTGACCCGCTGACTCGCCGCCACCGCGACCGCCGACCGTCCCCCATGTCCCTCGTTGCCCAGCACCAGGGCAAGGGGCTTGCCACGATCGTGGCGGGGCAACGGAGTCCCCCCAGTTCCGGCGGCCACCACCCGGACATGGCGGGCCCTGAGCCACTCGAGTACGGTCTCGGGGTCGGCCGCGACGACCGGGAATCGGAACGCCGCCCCCATGGTCGACCGGAGCGTCTTCGGGTTGCCGATCTCGGCCGTCCCTGGCAGGGTCACCACGCCACGGGCTCCCAGCGCCCACGCGGTCCGCACCAGGGTGCCGACGTTGCCGGGATCCTGGACCGCGTCGAGCACCACGATGACGGCCTCTTTGTCCGTGGGGATGTCGTCGAGGCTCCAATGGCGAAGCGCCACGACCGCGAGGACGCCTTGGGGGTGCTCGGTCGCCGCGAGTTCGGTCAACTCGGCATCGGAGGCATCGACCACCGGGCCATGTCGAGTCAAGGTCGCGTGGAGGGCCCGGCCCCGGTCACTGGTGTCGAGGGTGGGGCTCACCACGACACCGCGGATCTCGATCCTGGCGGCGAGGGCTTCCTCGACCAAGCGGACACCCTCGGCAAGGCAGAGCCCTCGCCGCTCTCGGCCTCGGCGCCGGTGGAGATCGCGGATCGTGGTGTGCAGCGGATGCCCCAATCGGCCTCGGTGTTGGGCGATCGACGCCCGCATGGTCGCCGGGCGACCGGCCGGCCGTCAAGGGGCCGGCCGGTGGCCGGGCGCCAGCATCGGGATTACCGAGGCAGCCGACGTCATCGGACCCTGGCGTTCGCGGGGCGCCCGCTCGATGCGCCCGGGGGACCCGCCGAGCTGCCCCACAGCGGCAACCAGGACGTGGCTGCCGCCCTTTGAAGTGTCAATCAGCAGCCGGATCGGAGCTGGGCGGTTGGTCCCTCCACTTCCCGACCGCGGTGGCCTCGCTGGACCAATCGTGGTGCTAGCTCAGCACTTCCGCGTTCAGGCCGCTTGATGTCCACCAACCCCGGCAGCGCCTCGAGCCGGGGCCCACAGGCCCCTCACTACGCGTGACACCGTCATCGCCGCCCCTTCACCGTGCCTTCACGGCTGGCCCGTTAGCTTCGCTTCCTGTACCCATACGTGACTATGGGTCAGGGGAGGCGTTATGACAGGCAGATCGGTGGGATGGATCGCTGCAGTTGCACTGTTGGGGGCGACGCCCGTCGTTGCCCAGCCCTCTGGCATCGAATTGGGGTTGGATGCCGGACTATCAGCCCGATTAAACGACCCCAAAGTGACGACCGTCGCGATCCCGGCGCAACGGTTTCGGATTGGTATCGGGGCGGGTGAGCGAGTTGCGGTGGAGCCGGCAATCGCATTCAACTGGATCAAACCAAGCGGTGATGACGGCTTGACCACGGCCCAGGCAGAGTTGGGTTTGGTCTTCCACCTCGCCACCGATCCGGCGAAGGCGCGACCGTACCTGCGGCCGGCCGCGGGCTTGACCCGGCTGAGTGCTGGGGGCGATGGGACGACGACGTTCGACGCGGGCGTGGGACTCGGGGTCAAGGTGCCGGTTCGCTCGGTTACCAAGTTCGCCATTCGCCTCGAGGCCGGATACCGCCACGGGTTCAAGAAAGAAGCTGACCTGATCCCGGCCAGTGACAACTTGGTCCTTTTGGTCGGCTTCTCTTTCAACACCCGGTAACGGGGGGAGGAACATATGAACCGCAATCTGGTGTTACTCTGCGCGCTGGGTCTTGCTGCTTGTTCCGCGGAGGGAGTGCCAGGCCCCTCGGACGCCCCGTTGCACTCCACCGCAGCGGTGACCCCGGCGCCGCTAGTTGTCATGACGAGGAACCTATATCCCGGCGCCGATCTCGACGCGGTGATCGCGGCGCTCGCCAATGGGGATCCGTCGGATGATCAGGCCGCCTTGTTCACGGCGATCCAGACGTTCACCGCCACGGACTACCAGGCCCGAATGCGAGCGATCGCAGCCGAGATCGACGCGGCCCGCCCCCACGTGGTTGGCCTTCAAGAGGTCGCGAAGATCGACATCGACCTGACCGGCCTCGGGCTGCCGGTCGTGATCCACGCGGACTTCCTGGCGAGCCTCGAGGCGGCCTTGGCTGCCCGGGGGCTCAAGTACCGCGTGGCAGCGCGCAACCACAATTTCACGGTGGCGCCCTTTGGCGGGGCGGTGAGCTTGCGGGACGACGATGCCATGCTGGTCGCGCAGGGCCGGGTCAACGTGCACGAGGCCATGGGTGGGACGTTCGCGGCCAACATTGGGGTCGTCGCGCCCGGCATCGACATCCGCCGCGGATGGGTTGGCATCCGGGCCCGGATCGACGGCCTGACCTACCGGATCGCCAGCGCTCACCCGGAATCCGGCGGCTCACCCGGCCTCGACCTGCTTCGGGCCGCGCAACTCACCGAGTTGGTCAATGTCGTCGGCCAAGAAGGTCGCCGAGTCATCATCGGCGACCTGAACGACGACCGCGGCTCCGCCATGTATCAGGTGCTCGAAGCGGCGGGGTATCGCGATGCCTGGCCGGCACTGCGACCGGCGGACCCTGGGTTCACCTGCTGCCACGCGGCCGATCTCGCCAATCCGGTCGCCGTGCTGACGCAGCACCGGGACTACGTCTTCGCGGCTGGGCTCGATCGGAGTGACGGTGGCTTGGCCGGTGAGATTCGCCTGGTCGGCAACGCCCCCGGTGATCGGGTGGAGGGGCCGTATTATCCGATCTGGCCCTCCGACCATGCCGGGGTGGTCGCCAGGCTCGGAGTACGACCACCGCGGTGAACCGGAGAGGATTAGGGGTGGAGTTCGAATTCAGGCTTGGAGGTGACTCCCCGACCGAATGGCCACGGTCGGGGAGTGGGCATTCCCACTTGCTCTGATCTTGCCAAGCTGTCCGACGCCTGCCCGGCTTCAATGCGAGCGAGCCGGCGTCGGCTCAGGCCAAGAGGCGGCTCAGCATCAGCAACGGGATCCCGAGGTTCGAGACCATGTGAGCGATGATCCCCGGCCAGGTGTTCCGGGTTCGCTGCGCCACGAACGAGGTCGCGAGGGTGATCGGGAGGTATGAGAGGAAGATCCCCAGGGTGTAGTGATAGAAGATGTGGAACAGGGCCCACCCGAACCCGTGGATCAGCCAGGCCTTCGCACCGAAGGCCAATTCCTGACGAGGGAGGATATATCCCCGCCACCACAGTTCCTCGCCCAAGATGTTGAACACGAACAGCCCGGAGACGAAATAGACGAAGAGACCCCAGGTGAAGGGACGTCCGAAGATGTGGGTCTGCCCATCGCTCAGTCCACGCATGAACGAGGAATAACCCTGGGGAGGGTCGTAGAACGGGACGTTGGCCAGCAGACCCTGGATCCATGCGGTGACCGGAAACACCGGCAGGAGCACAACCGCCAAGGCTACCAGGGCAGCGGTCCAGGCCCAGGTTCGACCGTCCGGCCGCTCCAGTCGGAACCGTTCGCGGATGCCGGCCCAGGTCCAGGGCCGGCCCTCGAGCCGGTAGGCCACGAATGCCGCGATCAGCATCAGTGCGAGCGGCGCCACGAAACCGGCATGGAAGGTCAGAAGCGGATCGGTGCCGGCCGCGGCCACCGCCGGCAGGACCCAGAACAGGAACAAGGTGAAGACGGCAGCCGGGATCCCGAACAGCAGCAGCGATCCGGTCCAGCCGAGGGGCTTCAAGTTCGTCATTGTTCGCTCGGGTTGGGATTCGATTGGTCGGCGAAACGGTTGGGAACGTTGCGGGTGAGCCGATAGCTGACCGCCGCGACGGCCACCGCGATGGCCAGAGCGAGCACCTCGCGGCGGGTGAGGGTCGCCATCAACCCGACGACTACCGCGATCGCCAGCACCGGTATCAACGGCCCGCCGGGAATCCGGAGCTGGACGCGCTCGTCGCCGGTTCGGCGGCGTTGCAGTACCAGCGTGGCCGCGCAGGCGACCAGGTAAATCGACAGGATGGCGCTCGAGGCCAACGCGGTCAGGGTGTCGAAGTCGCCGATGATGGCGAGAGTGCAGGCCAACGTGGCGTGGATCGAGATCGCGACGGCGGGGGATTGGAATCGTGAGTGAACCGTCGCGACGACCCCGGGCAGTCGGCCGGCCTCGGCCATCGCGAACAGCATCCGAGGCGAGGCCAGCATGTCGGCGCTCAAGAAACCCAGCGTCGAGATCATCGCGCCGGCCAGCAACAGCCCCCGTCCGAAGGGTCCCACCGCTCGAGCCGCCGCGTCGGCGAGGGGCGCGGTCGTGGCCTCCGGCAGCTGTGGCCCGAGGATTCCCTGGGCAGCGAATTGAACGCCGAGATAGATCGCGGTACAGATGGCGAGTCCGGCGAAGACACCCCTCGGGATGGTCCGGGCCGGGTCGCGTAGCTCACCGCTGACCGCCAACACCGCCTCGATCCCGGCAAACAGGTAGATGAGCCGCATGGCCATCCGACCGACGTCGCCCAGGGCCGGCGCCGCGTCCCATCGAACGAACTCGGGCCGAAACGCCACCAGCCCGACCAGCACCAGGAAGACCAGGGGGGCCAGCTTGGCGAGGGTCACTCCTTCGACCACCCGGACCCCGAGCCTGGCCCCTCCTCGAATGTTGATCCAGGCGAACCCGGCGTAGATCGCCAGCAGCAGCCCCACCCGGGCCGGGCCGTCGGCGAACGCCGGCGCCACCGACGACAGCGAGCGAACGAATACCGAGCCGACCACCGCCGAGGCAATCAGCTGGATCCCGCAATAGATCAGCAGCCCGACCAGCCAGGCCGCGAACGGCCCAAAAGCGTTCCCGACGAAGGCATAGGCGCCGCCGGTCCCGGTGACCCTGCTGGTCGACTCGGCGAAGCAGAGGGCGATCAATCCCATCAGGCCGGCCGCGATCAGATAGGGCAGCATCCCCGCAGCGCCTAACGCCGCCGCGACGGTGGCGGGGAACACGAACACGCTCGAGCCGATGATCGTGTTGATCACCGCCGCCGCGAGTCCGCTCGCGCCGATGGTCTTACCCAGTTCGATCCGTGCCATCAGGCCTCCCCACCGCCAACCTCCGCCCAAACCCGCGATCCGGCAACCCCCTGCCCGACCGCCACCCGGTCCCTCCGGGGCTCTCGACTCGGACCTCCCTTCCCGACCGGACCGGGGCCGGGTATTCTCGCCCGATGCAGGTTCACTTGGTCGACGGCACCTACGAGCTATACCGCCACTACTTCGCGGTGCCCAAGGCCACCGACGCGGCCGGCCAGGAAGTCGGGGCCCTGATCGGCGTCCTCCAGTCGATGCTGGCCTTGATCGAGAGCGGAGCAACCCACCTGGGCGTGGCCACCGATCACATCATCGAGTCGTTTCGCAACGACTTGTGGCCCGGATACAAGACTGGAGACGGGATCGAGCCAGACCTGCACCGCCAGTTCCACCCGCTCGAGCGGGCCCTTGGCGCCATGGGAGTGGTCGTCTGGCCAATGGTCGAGTTCGAGGCCGACGACGCCTTGGCCTCCGCTGCCCGGCAGGCGGCCGCCGACCCCCGGGTGACCCGAGTCCTGATCTGCACCCCGGACAAGGATCTGGCGCAATCGGTCGTCGGCGACCGGGTGGTCCAATTCGACCGTCGCCACCGCACGATTCGCGACGAAGCCGCCGTGATCGAGAAGTTCGGTGTCCCGCCGGCGTCGATTCCGGATTGGCTGGCCCTCGTCGGCGATTCGGCGGACGGCTACCCCGGCATCGGCGGTTGGGGCCCGAAATCGGCCGCGGCGCTGCTGGCGCGCTATCGGAGAATCGACGCCATTCCGCTCGACGCCGGCCAGTGGGACGTCCAGGTCCGCGGAGCGAGCCGACTGGCCGACTCGCTCCGCTCGTCCTTGGACGAGGCTCGACTGTTCCAGCAATTGGCGACCCTCCGAACCGATGCCCCAACCTTCGACCTGGTCGAGGAACTGCGCTGGCTCGGCCCCTCATCGGGGTTTGCCGCGCTCGCGGCCGATCTGGGGGCGCCGGATCTCGGCGCCAGGGCCGAACGGCTCGCGCCGCCTAGTCCTTCTTTTTGAGCTGGCCTTTGTTGGCTTCGATGAAATCCCGGATCTGGCTGGAAAGCTCGAGGAGCTTGAGCCATTGCTCCTGATAGAGCGTGATCGGGAAACGGCCGAGGCCGTACACCGAGACCCCTCCCTTTTCGCTGACTTTGATGGAGACGCCCCGAGACGCCCCTTGCTTGAGCGCCGCGTTCTCCCGGCGGAGCCGCTCGAGTTCGGCTTGGAGATCGTCCTGCGACATGCTGTCCTCGGCGTGAAGTGACGAATGAAGTGAACGATGAATTTAACCTCATGATCGGCCCGGGAACCCGGCCAAGCCATAGATTGCCGGCAAGGACCCTCGATGATTCCCAAGCCCCCGTTTGCCGCGACTCTCTCGCTCGAAGACGAGCTGAGCCGCTTCGAGGCCCTCAAGCCCCGGTTGGCGTCGGTGTGGCATCGGCTGACCGCGAGCGAGGAGGCCGATTATACCTCGGTCGTGGTTCCTTCGCTCACACTCGACCAAGGCGAGCTGGCGAAACTGGATGGGGCCGCTCACTATGAGGAGCGGCTCCTCTCGCTCTTGATCCGGCTCCGGAATCCCCGAGCCCACATGGTGTACGTGACCTCGCAGCCGCTCCATCCGCAAGTGCTCGAGCTCTACCTCCAACTCCTGGTGGGCATTCCGGCGAGTCATGCCCGGCAGCGACTGACGATGATCTGCGCCCACGACACCTCGCCTCGGTCGCTCACCGAGAAGATCCTCGAACGCCCCCGGCTGATCGAGCGGATTCGCTGCGCCATTCGCGACCCGAGCAAAGCCTATCTCACCGTGTTCAACGCCACCCCACTGGAGCGCAAGCTGGCGGTGCTGCTGGACATCCCGATGAACGGGTGCGATCCGAGCCTGGGCTACCTCGGCACCAAGTCCGGCGGGCGGAAAGTGCTCCGGGAGGCCGGAGTGCCGGTTCCAGCCGGCTTTGAGGATCTGAGCAGCGTCGACGACGTCGCCCGGGCCATCGCCGAACTGGGTAGTCAGAACCCCCTGGCAGGCAGAGTGGTCATCAAGTTGAACGAGGGGTTTTCGGGCGAAGGAAACGCCATTCTTCGGTTGCCCGACGAACGGAGCCTCGGGGCGGTCCGGGATGCCCTGACGAGCGACCTCGCCTTTGTCGGACCAGGCGAAACGCCCGACGGGTTCTTCACCAAGTTTGCCCGCATGGGGGGGATCGTCGAGGAGTTCATCGAGGCACCCCGGAAGGCCTCGCCGAGCGTCCAGGTCCGAACCAGCCCTGACGGCGAGGTCGTGCTGATCTCGACCCATGACCAGATTCTCGGGGGCGAAAGCGGTCAGGTGTTCCTGGGGGCGCGCTTCCCCGCCGACGCCGCCTATCGCGGGACGATCCAAGACGCCGGACTCCGAGTGGGCGAGGTCCTGGCCCGTCGGGGCGTGGTCAGCCGCTTCGCGGTGGATTTCATCGCCGCGCAGCGGGCCCGGCGCGGTCCGTGGCAGGTCTCCGGCATCGAGAGCAATCTGCGAATGGGGGGTACGACCCACCCGTTCCTCGCGCTCCAGTTCCTCACGGGTGGGCAACTCGATCCAGTCTCCGGCCTGTTCAAGAGCCAGAGCGGCCGTCAGAAGTGCTATCGGGCCACCGACAACCTCCGGTCGCCCGCCTATCGAGGACTCTTGCCGGAAGACCTGATCGACATTCTCACCGTGAACAAGCTCCACTACAGCGAGCGGACCGAATCCGGGGTGCTCTTCCACATGATCGGCGCGCTGAGCGAGTTCGGAAAGCTCGGCCTGACCGCCATCGCGAACTCACCCGAGGAAGCCGATCGCCTCTACGACCGGGTGCTCGAGGTGCTCGCGGACGAGACCCGTTACGGCCGTGAGGCGGGTTGAGGCTCGGCGGGATCTCGCCGGGTTCGATTGAGGTAGCGGAGGAAGAACCGGTCGATCGGGGTATCTGGCGAGTAGCGCCGCAGCAGCGTCAGGCGATCCTGATCCGAGCGGCCGCCCCCCGCCGTCCAGCCCCGCGGGAAGCCGAGACTGTCTTCGATGTCGTCGACCGTGACGCCGAGTCGCGCCAGGGCCGGCACGGACCAGAGCGCGGCGGGGGCCCGGATCCGGAACCGCTCGTAGGACTCGATGACCATTTCCGCGATGAGGGTGAGATACTCGGTACAGGTCTCGAGGACGTCGAGGTCCGGAACGTCGCCGTCATCGGCGGCCGTGAAGTGATGCTTGGTCTCCCAAAGTCCGAACCGGACCCAGCGGGAGCGGTCGAGGTGTACCGGGGTGTGGCCGATCGGTTGCCACTCCGGCCGCACCGTTCGGAAGAACCGGGCCACCCGATTGGCATCGCAGCGTGCCTCCCAGGTTGCCCGCCAGGCGGGGTAGCCCTCCCGATCGCCGAGGGCCGCTTCGGTGGCCGCGAAGACGCCGGTGACCGCCGAGACGAAGGCGCTGAAGTAGCACCGGAACTCGAACAGGTCGGCGCTGGCGGCGTGCATCTTCCAAAGGAAGAAGTCCGCCTCCAGCGCTTTGGCGCCGATCTGTTCGGGAGGAACCCGCACGGCCCTACCGACTGGGCGGGAGGACGATGGCGTCGACGATGTGCACCATCCCGTTGCTGCCCCGAGCCGACCCAATGATCTTGGCGTCACCGAGATAGGTATCGGCACCCTTCTTGGCGATGGTGGCCGACGAGCCGTCCGCCATCCCGAGGACCATCCCGTCCTTGAGTTCCTCGAGCAGGTAGACCGACGTGGTCACATGATGACGGAGGATGGCCTGGAGCTTGGACTTGTTCTCCGGCTTGAGGAGATCGTCGACGGTGCCCTTGGGAAGTTTGTCGAACGCGGCGTTGGTGGGCGCAAACACCGTGTAGGGCCCGGAACTGGCGAGCACGTCGGTCAGGCCGGCGGCCCCGACCGCGGCGACCAGGGTCGTGTGGTCCGGCGACCCGGCGGCAATCTTCACGACGTCCTTGGCGGAGGCGTCGTCCTTGACACCCGCCAGCCCGGCGGCCGGCGCGCCGCCCGCGGGAGCGGCATCCTGGGTTTGCGGCGCGGGGGTGCACCCCAGTGCCAGTGCTCCGATCGCGACAGCCCAACGCTTGGCGAACATCCGAGAACCTCTGTATGGGGACATCCGATCGTATCACCCGGCCCCTGAGGATTTCATCAAGTGATCATGAAGGCGTGTTGCCATGACCCTTCATGGTACCGGACGCCGCCGGGTCAGCGCCTCCACCTCGTCGATCTCGCGCGGGGCGAGACTGATCCGCTCCAGGCCCCGCGGGGTGATCAGGTAGGAGTCCTCGATCCGCACCCCGGTCCCCTGGTATCTCTCCACCACCGGTCCCACCCGTTTGATGAAGGCTCGGTTCTTGGGGGTATCCGGCAGGATGTCGAGCAGTTGCTTGTGGATGTAGAGGCCGGGCTCGATCACGAATGCGTCGCCCACCGCGAAGTTGCCGTAGTAGGCCTGGGCCGGATCGTGGACCTCGAGGCCGAGCCCATGGCTAATCCCGTGGATCATGAAGAGGCTGGCCTGGGTGCACCCGCCGGGGTTCGCGTTGCAGTCGACCGGCCAGGCCGGGTCGTAGCTGGCATCGGCCGACTCGATCAGACCCAGCGCGGCGAGCCCACGGGCACGGACCGCCACCGAGCTGTCAGCAGCCAGCCTGAACGACATCCCGGGTTTGGAATTCCGTTCGGCCGCGGCTTGGGCGTCGCGGACCAGCTGGTAGATGGCTCGCTGCTCGGCCGTGAAGGTCCCACTCACCGGCAGGGTCCTGGTCACGTCCGCCGTGTACCCCTGGAACTCGGCGCCGGCGTCGATGACGACCACGTCGCCCGGCTCCATCTTCCGGCGGTTCTTCATGTAGTGGAGTTGGAGGGTCAGTGGACCCGAGCCGACGATGGCCCCATAGGCCGGCCGTTCCGAGCCGAGCCGGCGGAAGGTGTAGTCGATGATGGCCTGGAGGTCATACTCGTGCATGCCGGGATCGATCCGCCGCATCAGCTCGGTATGACCCTCGGCCGAGATCTCAGCCGCCCGTCGGATCAGCGCCATTTCGGTCTCCGACTTCCTGGCGCGGAGGCGGTCGACGATCGGGTGGCCGTTCTTGACCTCGAGCCCGCCGTGACGCGCCGCCAGGCCCCGAACGAACTGTCCGCCTCGGGTCAGGGAATCCTGTGCCGCGAAGTCGGCCGCGGCGAAATCTCGGAGGTCGTAGACGGTCCGGTTCCCGGCGCCGACCAGCGAGTCGACGAAGGAAGCCAGCGCTTCGATCGGCCGCGCGGTGAGACCGTACTCGGTGGCCAGCGCCAGGGAGTCAGGCTCGGCGCCGTAGTAGATGGCCCGGCGGGCCGGCGACCGCGCCACGAAGAGCGTCGCGGTGCCGCGGCCGCCCCGAACGGGCATCACCAGCGCGGCGTTAGGGTAGAGATAGCCGGTGAGGTACCGGAAGGCCGGCAGTTGATAGAATGGGCCGAAATCGGTGGTCGGGGTCACCCCGCCAAAAGCCAGGACGACTCCGCTGCCGACTCGTTCGGCCAGGGCCGCTCGCCGAGCCTGGTACTCGCCTGGATCGATGGCGCGGCTCGGGACCGCGGCCGGAGCCGCCTGGAGGATCAAGGACGCGAGCAACGCACTCACCGAATGGCTCCGGTCATTGGGATGTCTCAACGCTACCGAGGCGGCGACCTTCACGCCATCGGGCGATCCGCGGGCGGTCCCCGCTCCCGTCGGGTCGCGCGGCGTCCTTCACCGTCCCAGCGCCATGTCGTATCTTGCAACCATGGTCCCCAATCGGCGCGGCGCGCCGTCGCTGGGGCGGTTCCTCCTGGGTGCCGCCATGCCGTTCCTCCTCGAGCCTGCGGTCGGATCGGCCCAGGCAGTCCCCCGGCCGCCGGTCGCGGCACCGGACGCGGAGTTCATGGCCGGGATGATCCCGCACCACGCCCAGGCGGTGAAGATCGCCCGCTGGGCGGCGACCCACGGCGCCCGGCCCGACATCCGGGTCCTGTCGGAGCGGATCGTGGTGGCGCAGCAAGATGAGATCGGGCTGATCCAGACCTGGCTCGCCGATCGCGGCCTCCCGGTTCCTCAGGCCGACGCGACCCACCATCGGATGACGATGAACGGGGCCGAGCACTCGATGTTGATGCCCGGCATGCTCACGGACGAGGAACTGGCTCAATTGGAGCGCAGTCGCGGGTCGGCGTTCGACCGGTTGTTTCTCTCCTTCATGATCCAACACCACGAAGGCGCCTTGACCATGGTCGATCGCCTGTTCGCGGCCGACGGCGCCGGGCAGGATGAGGTGGTGTTTCGGTTCGCGTCGGATGTCTACGCCGACCAGAGCACGGAAATCGACCGGATGCAGAAGATGTTGGCTACCCTTCCCCAGTGACGAGGTTCCCATGATCCCCGCGGCTCGGCCTCTGCTCGGAACCCTCGTCGTGACCGCGCTCACGGCGTGTTTTTCGGCGACCTCCTCGGGACCCAACGGCTCACCGGCGCCCGCGCCCGACCTTTCGGCCGCGCCGCCGGGCCCGGACCCCCGGGTCGGGCTCAAGGCGGGGAAAGCGGATGCGGGCGTGGCTCGGTGGAACATGCGCCTGGTGTCCAACACCCCGTCGCCCGCGGCCTTCGACGGGGTGAGCAACTCGGACCTGGCGTTCCGGGGGAACTACGTCTTCCAGGGCAACTATAACGGCTTCATGGTTTGGGACATGGCCGACGCGGCCCGGCCACGGCTGGTGAAGCCGTTCGTCTGTCCCGCCTCGCAGAGCGACGTGTCGGTCTACGGCAACCTGCTCTTCGTATCGGGAGAAGGTCTCACCGGTCGCCTCGACTGCGGGAGCCAAGGAGTTGCCGAGGCGGTGAGTCACCACCGGCTGCGGGGGATCCGGATCTTCGAGGCGACCGACGTCACCAACCCCAAGTACATCGCCAACGTGCAGACCTGCCGCGGGTCGCACACCCACACCGTGGTCACGGACCCGAAGGACAAGGACCACGTGTACATCTACGTCTCGGGTTCGGCTGGGGTCCGGCCGGCGGAGGAGCTTCCGGGATGCTCGGAGCTGATGCCCGAGAAAGATCCCAACAGCGCCCTCTTCCGGATCGAAGTGATCAAGGTGCCTCTGGCCAACCCATCCGCCGCGGCGATCGTGAGTTCACCGCGGATCTTCCAGGATCTCGTGGCGGCCCCTCGACACGCCGCGGCCGCGGTCGACTCGGCCGAGCGGGCCCGAGCGGCGGCGGCCGGCCAGCCCCGAGCGACGCGGCCGCCCCGCCCAGGCCAGGGCCGGGGGCCGACCCAATGTCACGACATCACCGTGTATCCTGCCATCGGGCTGGCCGGCGGTGCCTGTGGCGGCTACGGGCTCCTCCTCGACATCAGCGACGCGGCGAACCCGGTGCGGATCGGCGCCGCGGCGGACTCCAACTTCTCTTTCTGGCATTCGGCGACGTTCAGCAACGACGGCTCGAAGATCCTCTTCACCGACGAGTGGGGCGGCGGCTCGGCGCCGCGATGCCGGGTCACCGACAAGTACGAGTGGGGTGCCAACGCGATCTTCACGCTCGAGAACCGGGAGATGAAGTTCAAGAGCTACTACAAGATGCCGGCCCCGCAGACGACGCTGGAAAACTGCGTCGCCCACAACGGCTCCCTGATTCCGATTCCCGGCCGCGACGTGATGGTCCAGGGGTGGTACCAGGGAGGGATCTCGGTGTTCGACTGGACCGACCCCGCCAAGCCGTTCGAGATCGCCTTCTACGACCGCGGGCCGGTCGACTCGACCCGGCTGGTGAGCGGCGGCTCGTGGTCGGTGTACTGGTACAACGGGTACATGGTCAGTTCGGAGATCGCCCGCGGGCTCGACATCTTCGAGTTGCAGCCGAGCGGCTTCCTGACCCAGAACGAAATCGACGCGGCCAGGACCGTCCGGTTCGAGTACCTCAACGCTCAAGAGCAGCCGCGGATCGTGTGGCCCGCCAGCTTCGCGTTGTCGCGGGCGTATCTCGATCAGCTCGACCGGGGGCGCGGCCTTCCGGCCGACAAGATCGCGGCGGCCCGCTCCGAGTTGACCAGGGCGGAGCGCCTAACGGGCACCGCTCGGCGCGACGCGCTCAACGCGCTGGCCGGGAGGCTCCATCAAGACGCCCGGGGAGCGGCGATGGAACCGAAGGTGCATCTGGCGGCGTCATCGGTCGGAGATCTGGCCAGCCGGTAACGGCCGCAACGAGCGAATGACCTCCCGAGGACGTCGACCGGCCGAGCCGACCTTCTTTGCCACGCCCGCCAGGTTTCGGGCCTGGCTCGAACGGCACCACGGCTCGGCGCGGGAGCTGACCGTCGGCTTCTACAAGGTCGGCTCGGGCCAGCCCAGCATCACCTGGCCGGAATCGGTCGATCAGGCGCTCTGCTTCGGCTGGATCGACGGGATCCGGCGAGCCCGCGACGAGGAGAGTTACACCATCCGGTTTTCACCACGACGGCCAACCAGCAACTGGAGCGACATCAACATCGCCAAGGTCGCGGAGTTGGAGAGGCAGGGCCTGATGCGACCCGCCGGCCGCCTGGCGTTCGACCAACGGCGACCGGGGGAGCGGGCGCCTTACTCCTATCAGCATCGATACCGAACCCGCCTCGAGCCCGGCCAGCGACGGCGATTCCGACGCAACACCGCTGCCTGGGCGTTCTTCCAGCGCCAGCCGGTCTCCTATCGGCAGAGCATGGTGTTCTGGATCACCGGCGCCAAGCGGCCGGAGACGAAGGCGGCCCGGCTCGAGCGGCTCATCGCGGCTTGCGGGATGGAGCGTCGGGTGTGACGGAGGGGGCGGTAGCCGAGTATCAGGACGGATCAATCGGGCATCGGGGACGGATGGTTCGGACTCTACTCACAGCAGTCATGGGTCTCGGGATGGCGGCCTGCAACACGAGCCCGAGCGAGGCATTGCTCGGGCCCTGGCGTTCCGACGGATTCAACATGCTGGTGACCGCCGACAGCACCGCGGTCTGGGGCAATTGCTCGACCGGGACCATACCGGGTCGGTTGGCGGTCGATGCCGTCGGGAGGTTCCAGGCCACCTTCGACTACCGTTTTACCCCAGGGATCCCCGGCGGCGCCCGGGTCGATCGGCTCCTCCTGACCGGTCAACTGCACGGCAACGAACTCGAGGTATCCCTCGACGCCATGGGCGGGGCCCCGCCCCTCAACTACCGGCTGGAGCGGGGCCCCGGAATGCCCTACCTGCCCTGCCCGACGTTCTCACCGGGCTCCCCGACACCCTAGCGCGACCAGGGCGGCACGATCCCGTTCATCCGGGCATAGGCGATCGATTGGCCAAGGTGCTCGTTCATGTGGGTCACCAGCTGGAGCAGCACCGACCACTGCGGCACCTGTCGGCCATACTGCCTGGTCGTCGCCGACGGGTCGGCGAGTCGGGCCACCACCGACCGGACGTGATCACGCGACTCTTTGAGCCGGGCTACCAGGTGGGCTTTGTCGCCGAGGTCCTCGGCGGCGTCGCCGTCGCGTCCGTCGGGGGCCGGCGCGCCCAAACTGGTCGCCGGGTAGAGATAGTTGTACCGGGCCACGTGGCCGAACACCTTGGCCACGGTCATGACGCCCGGGCCCGGGCTCCAGGCGTACTTGTCCGCCGGCATCGCCTCGGCGAGGGCGATGAACTTCTCCATCGATTCGTCGAAGTGTCGGATCACTTCCGACACGAAACCCGGTGCCGTGCTCGGCGCGGCCGGCGCCTGGGCCGCCACCGGGCAGACCAAGGTCAGCAGGACCGTTGCCGTCGTTAGCGCAGTTCTCATTGTCCGGACCTCCCGGTGACTGATGGGGTGGTAGTTGGGCGCGCCCCACTGTCGTTCCAGTTGAGCAGCGCGTTGAAGATCATCCCGAACTCGCCGTGGTTCTGCCACCGGTAGATCGGGTTGTTGGCGAACAGAATCACCCGCCCCTGACCGTGCCGAGCCCGCTGGACATCGATCGCAAACGGTCGGTGGCGGAGCGAGTCGGCGCCGGTCATCAGCCCGGAGAGCACCGAGGACGCACCGCCGACATACCGCGCCAGGACGTCGTCCTCGTTGGCGGTCCCGACCTTGAGCGGCTGGCCGCCGACGTATTTGATCGGCAGGATCCGGTCCTTGAAGCCGTAGAACACGGGGTGTTCGGGCTTGAGGATCTGGCCCTGCACCAACGGGCGCTGCGCCACCAGGCCAGGGACCGCCACCCTCTCGACGGTGCCGGCCCAACCGAAGTCGATCGGCAACCGGGCGGCTTCACCGACGGCAAGCAGGGTTCCGCCGCGCTCGAGGAATTCGGCGAACGCGTCGACGCCCCGCTGGCCGAACCCGCCGGTGACATCGTCGCTCTCGCCGTACATCCCGAGGAACTGGTACTTGTCGGTCTTCCGGTACGGGACCGGCTTGTCGCTGGGCGGCTGGAGCGCCACCGGGCGGCTCAGGTTCTGCTCGGCGATGAGGATGACGTCGTACTTGTCCCGGAGCCCGCCCTGGGCCAGTTGTTCCTTGTAGATGAGATCGAACGGCACCCCGAATTTGTCGAAGGTGAGTCGATACCAGCCGAGGTTCTGGGTGCCGGCCCACTGCGAGTAGACCGCGATCCGGGGCGGGTCGGCGTCGTGGCTGGCGACGGCGGGCGGCGCGCCTAACGCCGCGCTCGTCAGCCCCAGATCCGTGGCCACCGCCCGCGCCGCGGCCACCTGGCCCGGATCGGTGACGATCAGGGAGCCGGCCGGAAACTCGACGCCTTCGGCGGTGAAGCTCCGCTGGGCCACCCGCATCGGCACCGACCGGAGCCGATACCGAAAGCTGATCATGTTGTTCGAGCCGTGATGAGCGACCGCCAGCGCCGCGGTGCCGGCCCCGACCGACCGGCCGACCGCGCTCGCCTTGTCGACCGGTGCCACCGGGACGGCGAGAATCGCCGAATCCGCCACCTCGACGACCTCGACGTTCATGGCCAGACCCATCGTCCAGCCGCTGTCGTCGTACGTGGTCAATCGGGCATCCGGAAATTGCTGCTTCTCGAGCAGGTTCTTGGCGAGCCGGCCGTAAGGCTGGTTCCGCTTGATCAGATAGGAGCCGGCCGGATAGGTCACGGTGTCGATCTTGAAGGCCTTGCCGGCGACGCCCACCTCGATCCGCTGGGTCCGGAGAATGTTGACCAACTCGGTCACCCGGGTCATGTCCCGCTGGACCGGAATCACGAATCCGAACGGCGCCTTGGTCCGACCTTCCTCGATCGAGTTCCTGGTCTTGACGAGGAAGTTCTCCAGAATGGTCGCCGGGAACATCGAGGCGAGCTGCAACGCCGAGAGCACGCCGGTCTGCATGTAATTGGCATTGGCGCGCCGGGTGAACTTGGCCGAGTCGTCCTTATCGATCGGGATTCCTCGGTACCATTCCCGCTCTTGGGCCCCGCCTCGGCCGGTCGGAATCGGCGACTGGGGTCGCGGCGGCGGCGTCGCGCGGGCGACGGTATCGCCCTTGGCCTTCGCGGAATCCGCTTTGGCCTTGGCCGAGTCCGCCTTGGCTTTGGCGGTGGCGGGGTCGTCGAGGTCCCGGCCCGACTGGGTCTCGTACATCCTCATGAGGCCGTTGTGGTTGTAGGCGATCGACCCCAAATACCCCGGCGACCAGCCATCCATGAAGGCGTGGGTGTACACCCCCGGCATCCCGAACTTCGTCATCTGGGCCAGCTCGAAGTTGGCGAACCAGGGCAACTCGGCGAACAGGAGCGGGTCGAGGTTGGGGTTCTGGGGCGCCGCGCCGCTGTAGCTGTAGAGGAGTGGAAGCGACTCGTGGAGATCGTGCATGATCGGCGGGTAAGCCGTGAAGTACCAATCGGCCAGGGCCCGCATCTGGACCAGCACCAGGTTGATATCGCGATTGTTGTCGTGGTAGGCGTAGCGGCCCCAATAGGGGACCGGCGGGGTGCTCTTGCTCGGCGGCAACGGCGGCGGCGGGCCGATCCGGGCCGTGTCGCGAGGGGGAGGCGGCGGCGGCTGGAAGGTCACCGGCAGCCCCAACTCCAGGTTGCGATGGAACCAATCGACGTTGCGATCCCGCCCGTCGGCATCGGCCGCCGGGGTCACCGACACGATGAGGTTCTCGCGGATCTGCGCCACGATCGACGAGGTCTCCGTCGCAAGCCGATAGACCAGCTCCATGACCATCTCGGACGGCCCGGTCTCGCCGCTGTGGAGCCCCGCCATCAGGTGATAGTGCGGTTTGCTGGTTCGGATCAACTCGGCCAACTCCGCTTCCGAGCGCCCCCGCGGATCGGCGAGCTTGGCCAGGTTTTGCCGGTTCTGGGCCAGTCGGGCCAAGTTCGCCTCGGAACTCACCCAGACCACGACCAGCTCCCGCCCTTCGTCCGACCGACCGATGGTCTCGACCTGGACCCGGGGAGTGGCCGCGGCGAGCGCCCGGTAGTACCGCAGCTGGTCGGCGTAGTAGGTCAGCCGTTTTGGGATGCCGATGTGGTAGCCCAGCACGTCCCGCGGCGTCGGTATCCCGTCGACCAGCGGCAGGTGATCGACCAAGGGGCTCCCGAGTCGTGGATTCGGGAGCCACTCCCGATAGGCCTTCTCGAAGGTGGGATCCTGCTTCTGGGCAGGGTCACGGGTTTGCACCGAGGCCTGGCCCGCTCCCCACGACGGCATGGCGAGGATGAGCAACCCGGTGGCGATGGTGGCGCGGATCGGTGCACGGCGTGGTATGGGCACGTTGGTCGGTTCCCGTCGGGCGACTTTGGATCTCGAAATATACCCGCCGCCAGGCCGCGGCAGGCCTAACGGCGAGTCATCCCCCGAACTGGCGGAGGTGATGGTCGGCATGGCGGTATGCCCACCGACCCCAGTCGGTCCGGGTCATCGGCCCGAAGCCCATGTGAGCGGGCGCCAACCGGTCCTCGGTCGCGCTTGAGAGACCAACCAAGCTGTCGATGCAGCGACGCCGGTCGCGCTCCAGGTCGCCCGGCTTGGTTCCCTCGAGCTTCGGATCGAACCCGGGCTTGGTCGGATAGCCCTTGGGCCAGGGAAAGGGCAGGTAGAGCGCGATCCACTTTACCCATTGCACCGTCGCGGGATACTCGATGCCGGGAGGCACCCGGATGCCCTGAGCCCAATCGGTGGCGTCGGCGAGATGACAGAACATCTCCCCCACGGTCAGGGTGCCCCATCGCCGGGTCGCGGTGGCGGGAAGTGTTCGCAGCCGTTCGGCCAGCCGCTCAAGCGGGGCGGCTTCGAAGATGGTACTCAGCGCGGCCTCCGGGTTTGGGCCTGGAAAGGGGCGAAGTCTATCGTGCCCCTTCGGACTCGTCCACCAGCCGCCGCCGGGTATCCCGGATCGCTTGCGTCGGCGCCCGGGTCGTCGGCATCTTTGGATCGTCGAAGCCACAAGGTATCTCCATGCGTCTCAATCGGTTGACCCAACCGCTCGTCCGCGACAACGGGATCTTGCGCCCGGCCAGCTGGGACCACGCGCTCGACCGCGCCGCCGAGGGCTTCCAGCGGATCAAAGCCGCCCACGGAGCCGATGCCCTCGCGACGATGAGCTGTTCGAAAGCCAGCAACGAGATGAACTTCCTGGCGTCGAAGCTGACCCGAGTCGCGTTCGGGACCCATAACATCGACAGCTGCAACCGGACCTGACACGCCCCTAGCGTCGTCGGTCTGGCGACGGTGTTTGGTGCCGGGGGCGGCACCAGTTCCTATCGAGAGGTGGAGGAGACGGACGTCATCTTCCTGTGGGGAGCGAACGCCCGCGACAACCACCCGATCTTTTTTCACCACGTCCTCAAGGCGATCCGGCGGGGCGCCCGGATGTTCGCCTGCGATCCCCGCCGGACCTCGACCGCCCAGTGGGCCGATGCCTGGCTCGGGCTCCACGTCGGCACCGACATCGCCCTGGCCAACGCGATGGCCCGGGTGATCATCCACGCCGGATTGGCCAATCAGGCCTTCATCGCCAACGCCACCTCCGGCTTCGAGGCCTACCGCGCGGCCGTGGAGCAATACACCCTGGCCCGTGCGGAGCGGATCACCGGGGTTCCCGGTGAGGTGATCGAACGGGCCGCGCTGGCCTACGCCCGAGCCGATCGGGCGGTCATCTGCTGGACGTTAGGCATCACCGAGCACCACAACGCGGTCGACAACGTGCTCTCCCTGATCAACCTCGCCCTCTTGACCGGCCACGTCGGACGGTACGGTTCCGGCCTCAATCCGCTCAGGGGTCAGAACAACGTCCAAGGCGGCGGCGACATGGGCGCGATTCCTAACCGGCTCGCCGGGTTCCAGGACTGGACCAAGGACGCGGCCGTCAAGGCCAAGTTCGACGCGGCCTGGGGCATCGACATGAAAGCTCAGTACGGTCGCAACCTCTCCCAGATGTTCGAAGGCATGGAGCACGGCGAAGTCCGGGCCGTCTACGCCATTGGCGAGAACCCGGCTCAGTCCGAAGCCGACCAGAATCGGGCCGAGCGCCTTCTCACCGGCCTCGACCACCTGGTGGTTCAGGACATCTTCCTGACCCGGACCGCCGAACTCGCCACCGTCGTGCTGCCCGCCAGCGCGAGCTGGTGCGAGTCCGAAGGCACCGTCACCAACAGCGAACGCCGGGTCCAGCGGGTTCGCAAGGCGCTGGAGCCGCCGCCCGGGGCGAGGGACGACATGTGGATCATCGCCGAGATCGCCAAACGACTCGGCCACGATTGGGGACAGCCCTCGGCCGAGGCGGTCTGGAACGAGGTCCGCTCGCTCGCCCCGATGGTGGCGGGGATGAGTTACCCGAGGCTCGAACGCGAGGGCGGCCTCCATTGGCCCTGCTACGACGAGACCCACCCGGGCGAACAATTCCTTCACGGCCGCCTGTGGCAGCAGCCTCGCGGTGGCCCGGCGGCTCCCTTCAGCGTGGTGGAACATGACCCGCCAGTGGAGATGCCGGATGCCGAATACCCCTTCCAGCTCACCACCGGCCGGCGGCTCGATTCCTACAACACCGGGGTGCAGACCGGGGGATTCACCTCCCCACTGCGACGCGGTGAGACGGTGGACATCTCGCCCGAGGATGCCGCCAGCCTGGGAGTCGGCGAGGGCGATCGGGTTCGGGTGAGCTCGCGGCGCGGCAGCGTCGTGGCACCGGTGCGGGTCGATTCCTCGCTCCGGGCCGGACTGGTGTTCATGACGTTTCACCACCAGGACCAGGTCAAGACCAACGTGCTCACCATCGACGCCACCGATCCCAAGTCGGGCACCGCCGAATTCAAGGCCTGCGCCGTGAGGATCGAGCCGGTGGCCGCCGCGGTGACCACCTAACGAGCCGACCCAGTGGACCTCCACCTTCTCGACGCCGCACCCACGCCCGCCGAACGGGCCGCCATCGACGCCTTCCTCGGCCCACCGAAGGACGGTTGGACCGGCGGCGCTCGCGAACCCCAGGACGCCCACACGGCCGCCGGCGGTCACCACAGTCGCAGCCAGCGCCATCTCCTCCTGCCGGCGTTGCTCGCGGTCCAAAGGCGAGTCGGCTGGATCAGCGCGGGCTCCCTGATGTACCTCTGCCAGCGCCTGACGATCCCGCCGGCCGACGCCTATGGCGTGGCGACGTTCTACGCCCTGTTGCCGACGGCGCCCAGGCCACCCCGGGTGGTCCACGTCTGCGACGACATCGGGTGCCGGGTCCGCGGCGCGGAAGCCGTCTGCGCCGAACTCGAGCGGACCGTGGGGCCGGCCCACCATCCGCCAACGGGCACCAGCCACGAGTTGCCGGCCATCGGGTCCGGCTGGATCCGAAGCCCCTGCCTCGGCCTATGCGAGGAGGCCCCCGCGGCGCTCCTCACCCAGGCCGGCGCCACACCAGTCGAGCGTCTGTTCGGCAATGCCACCGCGGGGCGGATCGCGGCGGTGCTCGCCGGGAACGACAGTACCGCCGATCAAACCCGGGCCCCGATCCCGCAAGCAGGCGATCCCGATCTCCTCCTGCTCCGTCGAGTCGACCGGATCGATCCGACCGACCTCGATGCCTACCGAGCCCACGGCGGCTACCAGGCCCTCCGCCTCGCGCTGGACCTCGGCCCAGACGGGGTGATTCGAGAGATTGCCGACAGCAAGCTCGCCGGACGCGGCGGCGCCGCCTTCCCGACCGGGCGAAAATGGGACGCGGTGGCCAAGCAGCCGGTCCGACCCCATTACGTGGTCTGCAACGCCGACGAATCCGAGCCCGGCACCTTCAAGGACCGGGTGATCATGGAGAAGGACCCCTACAGCGTCGTTGAAGCGATGACGGTGGCGGGATTCGCGACCGGGTCGGAGCAGGGGTTCATCTACCTTCGCGGCGAGTATCCCCTGGCCCGGACCCGGCTTCAGCACGCCATCGATCAAGCGACCAGCCGCGGGCTACTCGGCGACAATATCATGAGCCGCCCAGTCCGGTTCACCATCGAAATAAGGGTGGGGGCGGGAGCGTACATCTGCGGCGAAGAGACCGCGATCTTCAACTCGATCGAGGGATTCCGAGGCGAACCGCGGAACAAGCCGCCCTTTCCGGTACAGATCGGGTTGTTCGGCAAGCCCACGGTCGTGAACAACGTGGAAACCCTGGTGAACGTGCTCGAGGTGCTTCGGCTGGGCGGCCCGCAGTATGCCGCGATCGGCACTGCGGGTTCCACCGGGACTCGGCTCTTCTGCCTGTCCGGACACGTCGCCCGGCCAGGCGTCTACGAGGTGCCCTCGGGAACGACGCTCCGTCGGTTGCTCGAACTGGCCGGGGGCGTCGCGGGGGGGCGGGCGCTGAAGGCCGTGCTCCTGGGGGGCGCGGCGGGCGGGTTCGTTCGGGCCGACGAAATCGACTTGCCGCTCAGCTTCGAAGCGACCCGGGCCGCCGGCGCGACCCTGGGCTCGGGGGTCGTCATGGTCTTCGACGATACCACCGACTTCGCCGACATCCTCCGGCGGATCGCGGCCTTCTTCCGCGACGAGTCGTGCGGCCAGTGCGTGCCGTGCCGGGTGGGCACGGTCCGTCAGGAAGAGGCGCTCCACCGGCTCCAAGCCCACCGGCCGATCGGCGGGACGGCCGCGGAGTTGGCGCTCCTCGACGAGATCGGCCTGGCGATGAAGGACGCCTCGATTTGCGGACTGGGGCAGACCGCCTACAGCGCGGTCGAGTCCGCGATCAAGCGGCTCAAACTCTTCGACGGGGTGGCCCCGCGATGACGACCCTGGTTTCGTTGGCCCCGCCCCGGCGCCTGGTGAGCCTGACCATCGACGGCAAAGGAATCGAGGCACCGGAAGGCAGCACCATTCTCGAGGCCTGTCGGACCCAGGGTACCGAGATCCCCACGCTCTGCTACCTCGAGACGCTGCACCCGGTCAACGTGTGCCGGGTTTGCGTGGTGGAGGTGGAGGGCTCCCGGGTCCTGGTGCCGTCCTGCTCGCGAAGGGTAGAGCCGGGCATGGTGGTCAAGACCCAAAGCGAGCGGGTCGTCCACAGCCGCAAGATGGTGTTGGAGTTCCTCGCTTCCTCGGTCGATCTCTCGACCACCCCGGAGGTGGCCCGGTGGCTCGGAGAGTACGCCGCCCGCCCCGACCGTTACGGTCCCCCGGCGCCACCGGCGGCGGCCGGCGCTCGCGACGGCCTCGAGCCCGGGCATCATGACCCGGTGGAACCCGGATTTCGGGCGACCGTGGCCCAGCCGACCAAGATCGACAACGAACTCTACCTCCGCGACTACGGCAAGTGCATCCTCTGCTACAAGTGCGTCGAGGCTTGCGGCACCGACCACCAGAACACCTTCGCGCTCACGGTCGCGGGTCGCGGATTCGATGCCCGGATCTCGACCGAGTTCGCCGTCGAACTGCCCCGGTCGGCGTGCGTCTACTGCGGCAACTGCATCGCGGTCTGCCCGACCGGCGCGCTGATGTTCAAATCGGAGTACGACCACCGGGCCGCGGGGACCTGGGACGAATCCAGGCAAACGGTCACCCAGACCATCTGCCCCTATTGCGGTGTGGGCTGCAACCTCGAGCTGCATGTCCAGGACAACGAGATCGTGAAAGTCACCTCACCCCTCGACCACGACGTGACCGAGGGGAATCTCTGCATCAAGGGCCGGTTCGGGTGGCAGTTCGTCCAGAACCGAGCGAGCGAGGAGCGGCCGCAGGGCGGCTAGCGACCGGGTTTCGGTGGGCCGAAGAACGGGCCCTCGAGTCGTGACCAGGTACCGTTAGGCGATCCGCCTCGGCCCGGCGTACGCCGTGAACCGGCCATCCCGAGCGAAGCCGATCAGTCCGATGCCGGCGGCCTCCGCGAGCGAGACCGCCAGTCCGGTGGGCCCCGACATCGCCACCAGCACCCCGGCGCCGAGAATCATGGTCTTCTGGACCATCTCGAAGCTGGCTCGGCTGGTCACCACCACGAACCCCCGAGCCGGATCGACAGCGGCCCTGGCGCACGCGCCGATCAGCTTGTCGAGGGCATTGTGTCGGCCGACGTCCTCCCGGACCAGCTCGATCCGTCCATCGGCGGCGGCCCATCCAGCGGCGTGGACCGCGCCGGATTGGGCGTTGAGAGGCTGGCGATCCCGCAGCCCGGCCACCGCGCGATTGACCGCTTCGGGGCGCACCGAGGCGAGCCCGGCGACCGGCCGGACCGGCCGCAGCACCGCGTCGATTCCCTCGGCCCCGCAGAGCCCGCAGCCGGTCCGGGCAGTCATCCGCCTGGCCCGCCGCTCGATGTTTTCCTGACAGGCCGGGTCGACCCGGATCTTGAGCTCGATCCCTTGGCTGAACCGGACCGATTCCACCGCCAGAACGTCGCTCGCGGCATGGACCAAGTCCTCGGTGAGGCTGAATCCGAGGGCCAGGTCGTCGAGGTCGAGCGGGGTCGCCATCACCACCGCGTGGGGGATCTCGTTGTACACCAGCGCGACAGGCACCTCCTCCACCACCGTCTCGCGGTGAGCGGTCGCCGTTGGGCCGACCCACTGGGTCGCGTCGACCTGGCGGACGGGCTCGCTGTGGCCAAGCCGGGCCGTCGGGGAGGGAACATCGGAAGAAGGTGTCGGCATCGGGGCTCCAATCGACTGGGAACCTTCACTCCCGCCTTGCCGACCCGTCAAGGCCGGCCCAAACGCCACGGGCTCCGCGGCTAGATTCCGGTCATGTCAGGCAACGCGCTGATTCCCCGCCCTGCCGCCACCGTGCTCCTGGTCCGCGATACCCCCGACGGGGTCGAGGTGTTCATGGAGCGCCGGCACCATCAGTCCGGCTTCGTCGCTGGTGCCTACGTCTTCCCTGGCGGCCGGGTCGACCCGGAGGACAATATCGACCCGGCCCGTTGCGTCGGCCTCGACGACCAGGGGGCCAGCCGAACCCTGTCGGTCGCCACCGGCGGGCTCGGGTTCTTCGTGGCGGCAATTCGAGAGTGCTTCGAGGAGGCCGGTGTGCTCCTCGCCTACGACCACAACGGGGCGCTGCTCGACTTCGGCCAACCGGACGTCGAAGACAAGTACCGAGAGTACCGTCAACGACTCAATGCCCGCCAGGTGACGTTCGCCGAGCTGGTGGATCGCGAGCGGCTCCGGCTTGCCACGGACCGCCTCGCCTACTGGTCGCATTGGATTACTCCGAACGGCGAATCTCGGCGGTTCGACACCCGGTTCTTCGTCGCGGAAGCGCCCGCCGCCCAGACCGCCGCCCACGACGACTGGGAGCTGACCGACTCCGCCTGGGTTCGGCCGGCCGAGGCGATCGACCGGGCGATCCGAAGGGAATGGGTCGTCATTCTGCCGACCGTCATGAATCTTCGCCTGCTCGCCCCTCATCGGACCGCTCGAGCGGCAGTCCAGTGGGCGGCCAGCCAACCGCTCCCGCTGCCCGCCCAGCTGCCCAAGATCCATCAGGGACTGGTGGTGTTGCCGGGCGACCCGCACTACGAGGACGCCGAGGACAACGTGAGCGCGGCCGACCGAGCCGCGTTCGAAGCCCGGTACCTCAGGTGACCCCGCCGATCGAATACGGGACCGTGATCCGGCTCTCGCCGCTGGTTCGCCGGATCACCCAGAACAACCCGGGCCTCTACCCCGGCCCCGGCACCAACACCCATTTGATCGGGACCGATGACCTGGTGATCCTCGACCCCGGCGAAGATCGGGACGACGGCCACCTCGACCGGATCGTGGCCGCCGTCGGCGCCGCCCGGGTCGCGGCCGTCATTCCGAGTCATGGGCACCCCGATCATTGGCCCCTGGCGACCAAGTTGGCCGCGAGGGTCGAGGCGCCGATCGGGTTCTTCGGCAACCACCCCGGGTTCCGGACCGACCTGTCGTTAGGCGACGGCGACCTGGTCACCGCTGGGCGATTGACGCTCGCGGCGGTCCATACCCCCGGCCACCTGGGCGACCACCTGTCGTTCCTGCTCGAGGACGAGGGCGCCCTGTTCCCCGGCGACGTGGTAATGGGCTGGTCCAGTTCGATCATCGCGCCGCCCGAGGGCGACCTCGGGGACTACCTCCGGTCGCTCGATCGGCTGGAAGCGATTCCCAACTTGACCGTCGGGTACCCTGCCCACGGCCCCGCGGTGACCCAACCCTACCACCGGATTCGGGAGCTTCGGGCCCATCGGGCGATGCGGACCCGCCAAGTGCTCGAGGCCCTCGACGCCGGGCCCTCGACCATCGCGGCGATGGTCGCCACGATCTACCGGGACATCGACCCCGCGCTCCACCCGGGCGCGGCCCTCTCGGTCCGAGCCCACTTGCTCCATCTCGAACGAGATCGGGTCGTTCGGCATTCCGGCGGGGGACCGGGGTGGGAGTCCGCCGTCTGGGAGCGGATCGGTTGAGGTAGCCCTCGCCGGAAACCGCCGGCCCACCGCTGGCGGGCCTCGAACCCGGTCAGGAACGCCGGCTTGGGCGCAGCCCTTCGACGGCATCGAGCACGAGCGACATCCCGAACCCGAAGTCCGCTTCCCGATCGATCGACCCCGCGCCTCGCAACGCCCGCCGAAGCAGCGGATACGCCTCCGACACCTCGGCGGCCGCGCCGGGGAGTACCGCGCTGGCCTGAAGCATCACCGCGGCCCCGATCACGTACGCCTTGGTCACCCGGAAGATCCGGTGGGCCTTGGCCGGGGAAAAGCCGGCCTGGGCGATGAGTCGGAGCATCGCCTCGGCGGCGGCGCGGCTCGCGGCCGATTCCCGGGGGGTGGCCGCCATCAGGGGGAGGACGTTGGGGTGTCGGTTCAAGGCTCGCCAGAATCGGGTCCCGGCCACCGTGAGGTCGCGGCGCCACCGGCCGGTCGGGGCCGGCAAGGCGATCTCCCGGAGGACCCGGTCCGACAGCGCTTCGTGGAGGGCCGTTTTGCTCGGGAGATAGCGATACAGGGACATCGCCTCGACCGACAGGGCTTGGCCGAGACGCCGCATCGTCAGGGCGCCAAGGCCGTGGCGATCGACGAGGACAAGGGCGGCGTCGATCACTCGCTCGCGGGTCAACCCGCGGCCACGCTTGATTGGGGGTCCCATCTCACCGCCTGATCGAGGGGCTGGAAACTGGTAGCCATTAGTTTACGTTGTAAGCTACTTCGGGGCCAGACCGACCCCGTCTCGATCCGAGGGCCGTCATGACCGGACCGTTGCTCGAAACCCGCCGACTCAGCAAGAGCTACCAGATGGGCGCCGCGCCGGTGGCCAGCCTCCGCGAAGTCGACCTGGCCGTCGCCCCGGGCGAACTCTTGGTGTTGATGGGCAGCTCCGGATCCGGCAAGTCCACCCTGCTCTACCTCCTCTCCGGACTCGAGCGGGCCAGCGAGGGCGAGATCCACTTCGGCGGGCGCCGGGTCGACCGGATGGATGAGACCGAGCTGTCGCTCCTTCGGCGTTCGGACATCGGATTCGTGTTCCAGGCGATCAACCTGATCCCCCACCTGACCCTGTTCGAGAACGTCGCGCTGCCAGGCTACCTGGTCACCTCGGATCGCGCCGCGGTCGATCGGCGCGCCACCGAACTGCTCGGGACCCTGGGCATCGAACGGCTCGCCGAGCGGCTCCCCGCCCAGGTTTCGGGCGGCGAGCAGCAGCGGGCCGCCATCGCCCGGGCCCTGATCAACCAGCCGAGCGCCGTGTTGGCCGATGAACCGACCGGGGCCCTCAACTCCGCCGCCGGCGCGGCGGTCCTCGACAGCTTCCGGGCCATCAACGCGCGAGGCCAGACCATCGTCATGGCCACCCACGAAGTCCGTTCCGCCTGCATCGGCGATCGGGTCCTGTTCCTCAAGGACGGCCAGATCAGGGCGGAGTACCGCGGCAACGCGGAGCGGTCGAGCGCCGACGATCGGGAGCAGGCGCTGCTCGCCTGGCTCGTGGCGCACGGCTGGTAGCCCCGATGCGGGCCGTCGCGATCCTCGCCATCAGCAACCTCCGGCGCCGCCGAGGTCAGGCGGTCCTGGTCGGGACCATCCTCGGGCTCTCCGCGCTGCTGTTCCTGACCGGCATCGGCGTGCTGACGCAGATCGAAGCACCGGTTCATCGAATGCTCGAGCAACAGCGCGCCTCGCAGCTCACCTTCTCGTTCGACGCCAGAATCCACGACCCGGATTCCGTCGGCAGCTGGTGGCGGAGGCAGCCGGACGTCGTGACGGTCTCCGAGCCCCTCCCGGCTCTCGAACTCCGCGAGAGCTCGTTCTTCCGGGGCAAGCAGCTGAGCCGTTTTCTGTTCGTCACCGAGCGGCCGGTCGAGGCCGCCGACCAGGACGAGCTGCGAACCGTGGCGGGCGATGACAGCGACGAGCCGGGGCCCGGCGAAGTGTGGCTCCCAACCGCGTTGGCCGCCGAGGCCGGCATCGCCGCCGGCGACACCCTGGAGCTCCCCGGCGCGGACGGCTTGGTGCCGTTCGTGGTCGGGAAGATCGTCGTCGACCCCCAGTTCAGCGGACCGTTCTTCAATCCGGTCCGGGTCTGGGTCGCCGCGGGTTCCTTGCCGATCTGGTTTCAGAGCCCGCGGCTGACTCGAGTCATGATGGCCGTCCGCCTGGCGACGGATGATTCCGCCACCGCCAGATGGAACGGGTTCGTGCGGCACTTGGGCGGCGCGTTCAGCGGGAACACGCTCGACCGCCGAGGAGTCATCGACAGCTACACCGGCCCCTACACCCTGATGGCCGGAATGATCGTCGCGTTCTCGGCGTTGGGGTTTCTCGTGGCGCTCTTCGCCATGCAGGGCACCATCACCAGCGCGATCCTGGCCGACTACAAGACGATCGGCATCCTCCGGGCCCAAGGCTTCCGGCCCGCCGATGTGGCCCTGAGCTATCGGATCCAGTACCTCCTGCTCGCGGCCGCGGCACTTCCCGCCGGCGCCCTGGCCGGGGTGGCGGTGGTCCGCCAGGCGATCGCCCTGCTGACGCGGACCGTGGCAACCCCGGTGGCGACGGGTCCGCTGTTCCTCCAGGCGGCGGCGGTGCTCCTCCTCTTCCTCGGCCTGGTCGCCTTGTTCGTGGCCCGGGTGACCCGCGCGGCTGCCCGGATTCAACCCGCCGAGGCGATTCGCTACGGGGCCGCCGCGCTGCGCCCCGCGGCGGCCCGGGGCATCGGGATCGCCCGCCTGGCTCGGCTCTCGGTCCCGATGATCGTGGCGATCAAGAACCTGGGTCTCCAGAAACGGCGGGCCGCCTTCCTCGCGGTGGCCGTCGTGTTTGCCACCGTGGCCGCCGCGCTCGCGGTGAACCTGGATTACACCTTCGGCCGGATGACGGTCAATCTCGCCGCATTCGGCTTCGACGATGCCGATGTCCGAATCACTCGCGCCGGCCGCCGACTCAGCATGCGCCACCCGGATCTGATGAGGGCGCTGACGTCGCGAGCCGAGGTGCACGCCGTGGCGACCTGGGACTTGGTCGAGGGCACCTTCCCGACCGACAGCAGCGGGGGGACCCGGATCGTCTCCGGCACCGTGGTCGACGGGGACATGGCGGGGCTCTCTTATCACAACCTGCGGGGACGCAACCCCGAGGGGGCCGGCGAGATGAGCGTCGCGATCCGCACGGCGCTCGACTTGGGCCTCGACGTCGGGAGTCGGGTCCAGATCCACGTCATGGGGGTACCGGTGGTCCTCGATGTCGTCGGGGTGTACCAGTCGGTCAACAACACCGGCCACGGATTTCGGGTCCGCCTCGAGGCGATCCGGTCGGTGAGTCCGCTGTGGTGGCCGAGCGAATACGCGGTTGCCTTGAACGAGGGCGTCGACCGGGACCGGTTCATCGCCGAGGTCGAGGGTCAATACGGCGAGGCCGTCGACGCCAAGCCCGGCGATTTGTTCATCCGCGACCAGCTCGCCTCGATCATCGGCGGCCTTCGGATGACGAACGGGTTCCTGGCGTTCATCTTCTTGGCGGCGGCCGCCGTGTTCATCGTGAACACGACGCTGCTGACGATCGCGGAGAATCGCCGGATCTTCGGGATCCTCAAGACGACGGGGATGACCCCCGCCGAGTTGCGAACCTCGGTCGTGGCGGGAGTCGGGGTGCAGTCCGCCGTGGGGATCGTGGTGGGCCTGTTGGCGTGGTTCTTCGTCGCGCCCCTGGCCCTCGCTCCGTTGTTCGGCGCCGTGGGGCTGGTTTCGTTTCCGCTCGAGCATTCGTTGGTAGGGATGGCCATCCTGACGCCGGCAGTTCTGGTCTTCTGCCTCGCGGCGGCCTGGTTGCCGTCGGGGCGGGTGCTCGACGTCCAGCCCCGGGCCCTGATCGTGGAGTGACCTCGGTGCGACTCTCTCTCCTGCTCGGCCCGCTCGCCGCGACACTCGGCAGCGCACTCTCGGCCCAGTCGCCGGCGGCCATCATCGATGGCTTTCTGACCCGGCACCTGGCCGAAATACCGGTCCCGGGGTTTTCGGCAGTGGTCGTCAAGGACGGCGTGGTGCTGTTCCAGAAGGGTTACGGCGTCGAGGTCGTGGGTCGCGCCAAGCCGATGACGGTCCGATCGCCGATCGCCATCGGGTCGCAGACCAAGTCGCTCACCGCCATCGCGATCATGCGGCTGGTCGAGGCCGGCACGGTCGACCTCGATGCCCCGGTGACCCGCTACCTCCCCTGGTTTCGGACCGCCGACCAGCGGGGCGCCGAGATCACGGTGCGGATGCTCCTCCACAACACCTCGGGACTGCCGAGCGCGGACCACGGGCTCTACAGCCAGGACACCGACGAGGGCGCCATCGAGCGAGAGGTTCGAGGTCTCTCCGCCGTCCCGTTGGTCCGGGCGCCCGGGGCGTCGTTCGAGTACGCCAACGAAAACTGGACGGTGGCCGGCGCGATCATCGCCGCGGTCTCGGGCATGCCGTACAGCCGGTTCCTCGATCGCGAAGTCCTCGCACCGTTAGGCATGACCCGGTCGACCACGGCCCTGGCCCGGTTCCCGGAGATCGGGGCGTTGTGGGGCCACCACCCCGAACCGGATGGGGTGACTCCGGCCGGGCCCCGGTTCCTGGCCAGCGCGATTCCCGCCGGGAGCGAGCTGCGGGCGAGCGCCGAAGACATGGGTCGCTTCCTCGCCATGCTGCTGCGGAAGGGCGCCACCCCGACCGGCCGGTTCCTGAGCGAGCAATCGATCGCCACCCTGTTCGCGCCGGGCAGCGTCACCACCGTATCGATGCCGGACCTCGGCCTGCTCAGCGGCTCCACGGGGTACGGAATGGGCTGGGTCATCAACGAAGCCGAAGGAAGGACCCTGATCCACCACGGGGGCGACGCGATCGTGATGGGATCCTGGACCGCGATCGACACCGCCTCGAGGACCGCCGCCAGCGTCCTCTACGGCGGCCCCAACCTCGACCCCTATCGCTACCCCACTCGGATCTGGGTCGTCAACAACCTGCTGCGACTCGCGAACGGCGAGCCCCCTTCCGACTTCGGCCGCCCCAAGGAGGCCGATCCCACCAGCAACAGGTTCGAATTGCCGCCGGATCGGTTGGATCGTTACCAGGGGACATACCTGTCTAGCGAGGGTCATCGTCTCGTCATCGGGCCGGGCGCCAGAGGTACGAGGCTCGAGTTGGCGATGAACGCGGGCCCGATTCGGTATCGCTACCAACTCGACTTCGCGAGCGAGGCGAGCGCGGTGCTGCGGAACATCACGGGCTCCGCGGTGATCAGCTTCTTGATCACACCGGGCGGGCAGGTCACCGGCATCGCCGGGGGCCTGCCCGGCGGCACCTTCCGCCGGCGGTCCGCCGAGGAGTTGGCCCGGGTCCGCGAGGCCGCCGCGCCGGATGGCTCGGTTCGGTTTCCTTTGCCCAGGGCGTGGAGCGTGCACCGGCGATCCGGGCGGCTGATCGGACAGAGCCCCGCGGACTCGGCGACCTTCGTCGAGGTGCTGACCGGACTGGGCCCGCCGCCGCGGCCCGCTGGGTCGGTCGAGCGGCTCGAGACCATCGGTCGATCCCAGTGGACCCGGCTGACCTGGGCGGAGGGGATTGGCGAGAACGCCCGCCAACGGGTGGCGCTGACCGCGACGATCGCGGGCCAACCGGTTACCGTGCTGGCCGCGACCCGGGCGGGCCGGCTCACCGCCCTGCTGCGGGAGGTGGTCGTCCCGCTGGTAGAAGGGATCGAGGTCGCTCCCGCGACGAACCTCCTCGGAACGACCCGTCGCTGACCCCCGAGAGCACCCCGCCTACCGCACGGCCAGGTCAGGCAGGCCGCGGACGATGATGGTTTTCCGGGCGGCCACCGAGCGGTCCCCGGCTTCGAAGCCAGCCATCGACCGGCGGGCCGTGAGGTAGCGGTGCCAGTCGCCTAACGACCGAACGCCGAAGATCCGAAGAACGTCCCACCCGTCGCTCACCAGCATCCGGCCCGTTTCCGACCAGACGATCCCGGGAAGCGCCGCCGGTGACGATCGCTCGGCTCGAACGGAGGCCAGCAATCGACCCTCGCCGCCGGGCACCAGGCGGAGGTACTCGAACACCACCAACTCGCCCCCAGGTTCAATCTGACGATCCGGCGGGTCGCTCAGCGCCGGCAGCATTTCGGCGAACTGGTCGTGGTGCCACTGGGTCATGGCGGCCAAGGTGCCATAGAGCGCCAACGCCGAGACACCGGCCGGCCCAGGTTGCCGCAGCAACTCGTTGGCCCGGTCCATGCCGGCCATCCCCCGATAGCCGCTGACGACGATCAGATCGAGCGGCTCGGGACTCTCGGCCTCGCGGAATGCCCGGAACCGAACCAGATCGGTCAGGCCGCGGTAGATCGGAACCAGCTGGCTACGGTAGATATCCTGCGCCTGCTGGGCTCGGCCAGGCTGGAACAGGAACGTCACGATCTGACGGACTTCCCCCGCGGGCGGGTCGCCGACCTGGCCCGACGCCGGTGTCCATTGGGCGGCCATCCCCAGGCCGGTGGCCGCAACCACCCGCATCGCCAGCAGTTTCCGTCCGCTCATTGGCGTCCTCGAGGTCGGTGGTGGGACACGAACCAGGCCCTTCACGCCTTGGTCGAGCTGCTGGAAGAAACGGCCATCCGGGAAGGGCGCGCCGACCAGCGATAGCCCAGCCAGAGTACCGCGAGCCATGGCAGCGCGACGATGACCGTGACGCGGAGCGACGGGATCCAGGCCGTCGACGCCACGACGGCAACGACCGCGGCGAGCCCGAGCCAGGACATGGCGACCGATCCCGGAATCGGTCGCTCGATTCGACCACCGCTCCGGCGCATAGCGGCGCGGAATCGGAGGTGGGTGACGAAGATGCTGAGCCACACCAGCATCGCCCCGAACAGGGCCACGCCGAAGAACCAAGTGTAGGCGACGGTGTTGCCCCACCCCGCCTGGAGGACCACCGCGAGCCCGAGTCCGGCCGAACTGGCCGCGGCGGCAACAACCGGCACCCCCCTGGCGTTCAGCCGGCCGAGCGGCGCCGGGGCCTGTCCCGCCTTCGCCAACGAGTACAGCATCCGCGAGCAGAGATACAGATTGGCGTTGGCGCTCGAGAGTGCCGCCGTCAGGACCACGAAGTTCATGACGCCGGCGGCCAAAGGAACCGCCGAAGCGGCCAGCACCGTCACGAACGGGCTCTCGCCGACGCCGAGTGTTCGCCACGAGGCGACTCCAACGACCAGCCCGATCGTGGTCAGGTAGAGGAGACTCAGCCCGACGATCATCCGACCCATTGCCCGGGGGACTTCGCGGGCCGGATCGCGCGATTCCCCGGCGGTGACGGCCACGATCTCGACGCCGATGAAGGAGTAGATCGCGAACACGGTACCGGCCCAAATCCCTCGCCACCCGTTTGGCGCGAACCCGCCATCGCCGAGGTAGTTGGTCAGCCCTGGCGACGGGACTCCGAGCCACCCGGCCAACAGCGCGATCCCGAGCACCACGAAGACGGCGATCGCCACGACCTTGATCATCGCGAACCAGTACTCGAACCGGCCGAAGGCGCCGACCGACCGGGTGTTGAGCCAGAGGAGAGCCGCGGCGAACCCCAGGATCCAGATCACCCCCGGGACCGCCGGGAACCAGAAACGGAGATAGGTGGCGATCGCGATCAGGTGACCGCCGGTGGCGATGACCTGCATCAGCCAGTAGCTCGACCGAACCGAGTAGCCCGCAAAGGGCGAGAGGTACCGATCGGCGTAGACCCCGAACGCGCCGGCCTCGGGGTGGGCCACCGCCAGCTCCGTCAACCCCGCGCACAACAGGGCCGAGATCAGCGCGGCCGCGAGGTAGGAGACGATCACGGCCGGACCGGCGGCGCTGGTGGTGAGCCCGGCTCCAAGGAACAGCCCGGTCCCGATGGCGCCGCCGATCGCCATCATCGCCTGCTGCCCCGCGGTGAGTTGCCGAGCCAGCTCCATGGTGCCCCCGGGCCTGAGTCGCGGCCCAACGTACCCCCGTTCGGGGAGGCCGGCAACGAATCGGGGCCGACCGGGCACAGCCGTCGCCCGCCCGTGGCCCACCCCGCGGAAACCCAGCGCCCGGGGTGCAACGTATTGGCGGTGCCCGCGATCTAAACCAGGCCACCCCCAAGAGGAGTTCCGGTCATGGCCCGTCGTTGGACCCCTACCGTCATCGCGCTCGCGACCGCCTTGTCGACCGCGTCCGCGCAGGAGATCGTTGGCCGGGACGAATCGATCTTTTCCCTTGCCGAACGAGTCGGAGCGGGCCAATGGGTCCGAATTGCCTCCCCGAACGGAGCCGTCAGAATCACCCGGGGCACCTCCAGCCAGGTCGAGATCCGGGCCGAAAAGACCGTTCGGAGGGGCTCGATCGAGGATGTCGGCTTCATCGTGCACCGAAGCGAAGGCGGGGTGACTATTTGCGCCGTGTATGACGACGACGATTGCGGCCAAGATGGCAGCTATCGGTCGGCGGACCGGCCCCGTGGCTGGTGGGATCGCCATCAGATCCGGATCGATTTCACGGTCCAGGTGCCGGCCGGGGTCCGGGTGAGGGGCACCAGCGGTAATGGCGACGTCAGCATCTCAGGGGCCGGCGCGGAGGTCGTCGCCAGTACCGGCAACGGCCGGGTCGATGTCAGCGAGACCACCGGAGAGGTTCGGGCGACCTCGGGGAATGGACGGGTGACGGTCGATGGAGCCCGGGGGCCGGTCGAGGTCAGCACCGGCAACGGCGACATTCGGGTGGCAACCTCGCGCGGTCCGGTCTCGGCAAGGTCCGGCAACGGGGACATCGACGTCGCCATGGACGAGCTGGACGGATCGCCTGACATGGAGTTCACCACCGGAAACGGCCGGATAACGTTGACCGTGCCGGATGGATTCGGGGCGGAACTCCAATCGAATACCGGCAACGGCCGAGTCGAGGTGGATCTCCCGCTCACGGTCCGGGGCCGAATCACCCCGCGCCGAGTGAACGGGACCCTTGGGAATGGCGGCGGCCGATTGGAGCTGCGCACCGGGAACGGCGACCTCGAGATCCGCCGGAAGTCGTAGCCCGCCCGCCCCAGGCCGACCGGTCGCCGCGGCCGGTCGGCCATTGCCTTCCGGCCCACCTGGCTGCATTCTCGGGAATCTCCTCTGCGAGTTCCCGATGATTCGTTCCGTCCTCGCCGCCGCGGCCATCGCGGTCGCGGGTCTGGTAACGCCCGACCTCACGGCTCAGTCGGCTGGCTGGAGCGTCGAGACCCATACCGGGCCGACTCGGTCCCTCGGGTTTACCGCCACCCGGGGCACCTGGATGAGCCTGTCGGTCTCGCCCGATGGGCGCCACCTCGCCTTCGACTTGCTGGGCGCGATCTACGAGATGCCGATCGGCGGTGGCACGGCCAGACGGCTGACCGACGGCCGGTCCTGGAACCTGTTCCCGCGCTATAGCCCGGACGGACGGCGAATCGCCTTCTCGTCGGACCGTTCCGGCAGCTACAACGTCTGGGTCATGGACCGCGATGGCGGCAATCTGCGGCGGTTCCCGGGACCCGACGTCGAGAACGCCTATAAGCCGGGCTGGGCCGCCGACGGCCAGCGGATCTATGCCGGCGTCTTGGGGGATGGGGTCGCCCCGCAGCTGGTGGCGTTCCACTTGGGAGGCGGCCGGCAGACGTTGGTCCAAGGCGGCGGGCCGACCAGTCCGATCGGGGATCCCGCTGGCGGCGGGGTCTGGTACGAGCGCAGCGACCGGCCGGTCTACCCGTTCGGTTTCAATCCCTACGTCATCCCGTTAGGCGGATCCCGGATCGAGCGGTACGACGAGCGGACCGGCGAGATCCGGATCATCGTCGAGCGAACCGGCGGGGCGTTCTCGCCGGCGCTGTCGCCCAAGGGAGACCGGCTCGCCTATTTGAACCGGGCGCTCGACGAAACCGTTCTGATCGTCCACGACCTGGCAACCCGCGCCGAGCGGATCCTCCTTCGCGGGGTCGACCGGGACCGCCAGGAGAGCTTCGGCGAATACGGCCCCCACCCCAACATCGCCTGGCATCCCGACGGGCGGACCGTGTTCATCGCGACCGGGGGCGAGATCCTCGCCATCGACGAGGCGACCGGGCGGGCCAACCCGATTCCCTTCTCGGCACCGGTCGCCCGGGAGATGTCGGCCACGCTCCGGTTTCCGACCGCCGAACCCCGGGACCGGGCCCGGACCCGGGTTCACCGCTTCGGGATCGAGACGCCCCGCGGAGTCGTCGCCGAGGCGTTAGGCGACCTCTGGCTCGCCCCGGCCCAGGGCGTCCCGACCCGGCTGACCAACACCCAAAGCCACGAAACCTCCCCGACCTTCGATCCCCTGACCGGGGCCCTCTACTACGCGGCCTGGCGCGACGACAGCCTTGGCGCAGTCTACCGGATGGCGACGATCGGTGGGCCCGCCGAGCGGCTGACCAGGGTCCCGGCCCAGTATGGCGCCATCGCGGTGGCACCGGCCGGGGGCCTGATCGCCTACGCGAGAGGAGCCGGCGGCGTCGAGCGCGGCGTCCTGCTATCCAACGAGTATCGGTTCGACTTGATCGTCAGAATGCCCAACGGGACCGAACGCCGGGTGACCGGGCTGGATGGCCAACCGCTCGAATACGCCAACATCGCCGGGAAACACCCGCCCAGCATCCGATTCGCGACGTCGGGCGATCGTCTCTACTTCACCGAATTCGACCGCGACACCTTGACGCTCAAGCGGATCGACCTCGACGGCCGGAACGAATCGGCGCTGATCAAGTTCCCCCATGCGGTCTCGGCGGTGACCTCGCCGGATGCCGCCTGGGTGGTCTATCGGGAATACAACCGCAGCTTCCTGGTGCCGCTCACCGACGCCGGCCGGCCCGCCCTGATCTCGGCCTTCGACGGCGCGGGAACGAGCCATCGGGTCGACCCGGAGGATGGCGGCTACCTCGGCTGGTCGGCCGATGGCCGCTCGGTGACCTGGACCCGGGCCAGCGGCTTCTACTCGAAGCCGGTCGAGGCGATTCTCGCGGAGTCGGGTCGCCCGAGGGTCTCGGCGCCGCCAGCCGACTGGAATGGGCCACGGGTTCCGGGGTCGACCGCGGCCAGAGTCGAACTCGCCGTGGACTACCCGGTCGCCCGACCGAATGGCACGATCGCGTTCACCAATGCCCGAGTGGTCACCATGAACCCTGGCCGGGAGGTCATCGACCGGGGCACGGTGGTTGTCTCGGACGGGCGGATCGCCGCCCTCGGTGCCGGCGTGCCCGTCCCTCAGGGGGCCACGACGATGGATCTGGCTGGCAAGACCATCATCCCTGGGTTGATCGACGCCCACGCCCACCCGCACATCGAGCACTCCGCCCTCCATGTCATCGAGCAGCAGCCGACCTACCTGAGTGGGCCGTTGGCGTACGGAGTGACCACGGTTTTCGAGGTCTATGGCAACGAGTATCGCGATGGCTGGTTGTCCGACATGCTCCGAGCCGGCACCATCGTGGGGCCCAGGTTCTTCACGACGGGCTCGGTGATCTACGGGCAACGGCGCGGGGCCCGCCTCCGGATGTACCGGCCGATGGAGACCCTCGACGACGCGCTGGAGCAGCTCCGCTGGAACAAGGACCACGGCGCGACCGCGGTCAAGGACTACGCCCAAGAGGTCCGGAAGCGACGCCACCTGACGATCACCGCGGCTCGAATCCTCGGCCTCAACGTGATATCGGAGTCGTCGAGCGACCCCCAAATGAATTTCACCCAGCTGCTCGACGGGGTGACCGGAATCGAGCACACGATGGGCCTGGTGCCGTTCCATGATGACGTCGTCAAGTACTGGGGTGGCACCGGCGCCGGCATGACGCCGACCCTGTTGGTGGTCTACAACGGCAAGATGGGCGAAGGGTGGTACCACCAAGGCCGGAAGCTCTGGGAAGACCCCAAGCTCACCCAATTCGTCACGCCCGAGCAACTGATGCGGGTCCGAAATCCAACCCACCTGTGGCCGGAAGACATGACAGCCTGGCGGATGGCCGGCGAGCTGCGGAAACTCTACGCCAACGGCACCTCGCTCCAAGTCGGCGCCCATGGTCAGATGTTCGGCCTCGATACCCACTGGGAACTCGACCTCCTCGTCAGGGGCGGCTTCAGTCCGGCGCAGGCCCTGGAGATGGCGACCATCCGGGGCGCCCGATACCACGGGATCGACGGCGACGTCGGCTCGCTCGAGGTCGGCAAGGCGGCCGATCTGGTGATCCTCGACGCCGATCCGCTCGCCGACATCGCCAACGCCCAGCGGGTCCATCGGGTGATGAAGAACGGCTTGCTGTTCGACGGCACCACGGCCGCTCGGATCTGGCCGGATGCCGCGCCCAGCCCGCGGCCCTATTTCTCGCGGCCCCCTTGATCCACGTCGGCGCGCCGATCCGGGATCGAAGAGAACCGATCGGCCCTCGGGGGCGTTTCTTCCGAGGGAGAACGGGTCGGGGATCATGGAGCACGGTTTGGGACAGCTGATCGCCTCGTTGATGGACCTGCTTCTCCTCGGAGCCGGGCTCGAATCGGGCCTGCCCCCGGGATGGAAGGTGCGGGCGGTGGGCGACCTGGCGCCGCCGGCCGTGGCGATCGAGCAGGTCAACCGGGAACCCGCGCTCCGATTGTCGAGCAGCGGCCAAGCCGCGTGGTTCTACAAGCAGTTGGCCCGGCCCCAGACCGCTGGGCGGTTGCGGTGGGAGTGGCTGGTCGACCGGGCGCCGGCCGGCGCGACACTGTCCGATAAGGATCGCGACGACTCCCCGATCCGAGTCTTCGTGATCTTCGGGAAGCAAGGCGGCTTGCTCAGGAAGGCCCCCCGCATTCTCTTCTACAGCTTCGGGGGGGCTGGCGAAGAAGGGCACTCGGCTCCGAGCCACGTCAGCGATCGATTCCACATCATCGCGCGAGACGGAGCGGATGCCGTGGGTGAATGGCGGGAACACGAGGTCGATCCCCAGGCCGATTTCCGGCGGGTCTTCGGCCGGGAACCGCAGCCCATCACCGCGATCGGCGTGATGCAGGACACCGACCAGACCGGGGCCGCCGCGGTGGCGTTCCTCAAGAGGCTGGAGTGGATTGGGGCCATCGCGCCGGCGCCCGACCGCTGAGTCGACCCCTCGTTTCACCCTGTCCCTCGGGACCATTGTGGCCAGCTTCGCGGAACTCCCCCTCAGGTACCGCCTTGCCCTTGGCGCCTATCCGTGGCGGCGAGTGCAAAGAGGGGCGGTGACCCCGCTCGAAATGCCCCTCGAGAAGGCCCGCGTTGCTTTGATCTCGAGCGCCGGTCTCTACGACCCCGCCCGGGATCCGCCGTTTGCCGCCGTCCGGGGCGGGGATAGCTCGAATCGTTGGCTGGCGACGAGCCAACCGATCAACCAGCTGGTCGTCGGGCAGCGAAGCCGGCTCTTCGATCGCGGGCCAATGCTCCGGGACCGCAACGAGGCCTTTCCGCTCGACCGCCTGCGAGAGTTGGTTTCCGCCGGGCGCCTCGGCTCGGTCGCCGCACGACATCCGAGCATCAATGGATCGATCACCGCGCCGGGGCGACTGGTCCGCGATACCGCGCCGGCCATCGCCGAGGTGTTGCGGCAGGATCGGGTCGACGCCGCGCTGCTCGTTCCGGTGTGACCGATGTGCACGCAGTCGGTCGGACTGCTTGCGGGTGTGCTGGAGCAGGCCGGTGTCCGGACCGTGGCGATCGCGCTGGTCCGAGACGTCGCCGAGCGAATCGGGATTCCCCGGGCCCTCGCGGTGCCCTTCCCGTTCGGGCGTCCACTCGGCGGCGAGGGACCGGAACTCCAGCGGCGGGTGATCGCCCAGGCTTTGGCATTGCTGGCAGTCGGCGGTCCCGTCGTGGCGGACTTCACGCCATAGCCAGCGGGCGCGGCTCGGAGTTCGCCTTCGCCGATGCGAGCAGCGGTTCGGCGTCGGGGTCCTGGGTCGTGGGTCGGCGGGCTGCCGACTCCGGGCGTTGACATCGGTATCGGCCGTCGCCCTCTTTCAACGTCCTCAACGATCTCAAATCATGCTCCGCCCGCCGATCGCCAGTCTCCTGTTCCTCCCCGCCGTCGCGTTTCCGGTGTCGGCTCAGCGGGCGACGGGCTTCGGCCCCGACGTTCGGGCCGTCGTCAGCTACGACGCGCCGGTCATCGCGATCACCAACGTTACGGTTCTCGACGGAACCGGCAGCCCGGCGCGGCGGAGCCACACCGTCGTCATCTCCGGCGAGAGAATCCAGGCCGTGGGTCCGGCGGGATCGGTGGCGGTGCCGGCCGGCGCCCGAATCGTCGATGGCTCGGGGCACACCCTGATCCCTGGGCTGATCGGGATGCACGACCACATGTTCTACACCACCCCCGCGGGCACCAGTGTACAGTCCAACTACTCCTTCCCGCGGCTTTATCTCGGGAGCGGGGTCACCACGGTCCGCACCACCGGGAGCAACGCCCCGTATACCGAATTGACCCTCAAGGCGGGGATCGAGCGGGGCGAGGTGCCGGGGCCCCGGATGCACATCACCGGCCCCTATCTCATCTCCGCCGGGCCAGTGCGGTACGAAGGGATGTACGAGTTGGCCGACGAGGCCGCGGCCCGCCGGGTGGTCCGCCACTGGGCCGAAGAGGGCGCCGAGTGGATCAAGGTCTATACCCAGATCAGCCGCGCGATTTTCGCGGCGGTCGTCGACGAGGCCCATCGGCACCGACTCAAGGTGACCGGCCACCTCTGCTCGATCAGTTTCTCCGAGGCAGTTGAGCTCGGGATCGACAACATCGAGCACGGCTTACGGACCAACTCCGACTACGACCCCCGCAAAGAGCCGGACAAGTGCCCGGCCGGGAACTTCGCCGCGCTGGCGGCACTCGACATGAAGGACCCCCGGGTCGCCGAGACAATCGCCAGGATGGTCAAGCGGGGGGTCCCGATGACCACGACCGCGGTGAACGAGCAATTGACGCCGGGCCGGCCCGGCCCCGACGCCCGAACCGTCGAGGCGATGGCACCCTGGATCGCCGCGCAGGAGATCAAGCGTCGGACCAACCTCGATCTCCCCACCCCGATCGGGGAGATCTACCCCAAGATGCGGGAGATCTACCCCAAGAGCCTCCAGTACGAGCGGGCGTTCGTGAGCGCCGGCGGGGTGCTCGGCGCCGGGATCGATCCGGCCTTCGGGGCGCTGCCGGGATTCGGCAACCAGCGCGCCCTCGAGCTATTGGTCGAGGCCGGCTTCTCGATTCCCGAAGCGGTTCAGGTGGTGACGGCCAACGGCGCGAAGATTCTCGGCCGGCTCCCGGAACGGGGGACCGTGGAACCCGGGAAGCTGGCCGACTTGGTCCTGCTCCGGGGCGACCTGGCCACCGATCCGTCGGCGATTCGCAACCCGGTCACCGTCTTCAAAGGCGGAATCGGGTACGACTCCGCCAAGCTGATCGGGTCGGTCAAGGGACAGGTCGGCATTCGTTAGGCGCCGGTCGTCCGGTCGCCGCGCCGGTACACGACTTTGCCGTTGAAGATGGTCAACTCGCAGGTGAGGTCGCGGAGCGCCGCCGTCTCGACCGAGAGCAGGTCGCGGTCCCAGACCGCCAAGTCGGCGTACTTGCCGACCTCGATCGACCCGATCTCGTTCTCGAGGAACATCTGCCGCGCCACCCAGATCGTCTGGGCCCGGAGCGCGGTCCTTACGTCGATCGCCTCGGCCATGCCCCAGGGGTGCGCCCCGTAGACACCGAGCAACGTCTCCCGCGCCACCGATGCCCAGATGCCGTAGCGGGCCGGAAACGGCGTGACGTTGTAGTCCGATCCGTTGGCCCACCGGATTCCACGATCGAGGTAGGTCTTGAACGGATTGAGCCGGAGGGAGCGTTCGGGCCCGAAGTTGCCGGCGTAGGTATCGCCGATCCACCAGAGAAAACCACTCGAAGGTTCCGGATAGCCGGCGTCGAAATCCCGTTGGAGCCTCGCGATCCCGTCGAGAGCCCGGTCGGATGGGATGTTGGCGTGAATGATCCCGTGGCGAAGCCCCGGCTTGGGATTGGCGGCAAAGGCGGCGAGGTACTGATCGACGGTCCAGTCGATGGCTCGGTCGCCGATCGAGTGCACCGAGATGTGCCAGCCGGCATCGTGGAACATTCGGAGGACGACGCCTAACGTATCGGGGTCGGAGGCCGGGTACCCGGTGTTGCCGCCATCGACCTCGGAGCGGTTCCGGTTCCATGGTCGGTTGACCCACGCGGTGCGGGCCCCGCCGCTGCCGTCGATGAACAGCTTGACGCCGCCCGAGATCAGGCGATCGTCGCCCGGGGCCGCCCCTCGAGCGGTCGTCGCGCCGACCCGGTCGAGCAGCGCTCGCGCGGCAGCCGGAGTGGGTTCCGGCCGCCAGAGCGCGAACACCCGGACCGTGAGCTGGCTGTCGGCAAGGGCCCCCCGATAGGCGGTCCACATCGCGTCGCTGATGCCGGGATCCTTGAGACCGGTCATCCCCTCGGCATTGAACGCCCGGGCCAGGTCGGCGATGGCCTCCTGGGTCTGCTCGACGGTGTAGTCCGGCACCAACCGGGTGACGAGTTCCTGGGCCGACTCTTTCAGCACGCCACTCGGCGCTCCGTTCGGCAGCTTGTCGATGGTCCCACCGGCCGGATCCGGGGTGGCCTTGCCCACCCCGGCCAACCGCAGCGCGGCGGAGTTGGCGGTGCCGTAATGGCCCATGGTGTGGGTGAGCCAGACCGGGTTGTCCGGGGCCACCCGGTCGAGGTCGGCGGCGGTGACATAACGCAGTTCGGCCAGCTTGCCCTCGTCCCAGCCGCGCCCAACGACCCACTCGCCGGCTCGATGCTTCGCCACCTCGGCGGCGACCTTGGCAACGATCTCGGCCACGCTCTTGACATTGGGATAGCTCAGATCGGCCACGAATCGGCGGTCGACCGCGCCCATGGCGAAGTGGGCGTGTCCGTCGAGGAGCCCCGGCGTCACCGCCTTGCCGCCGAGATCGATGACCTCGGTCGCGGGGCCGACCCACCGCATGATGGCCTCTCGCGTCCCGACCGCCGCGATCCGGTTGCCGGCGATCGCGACGGCCTCGGCGACCCGATCGGCCGAGTCGACGGTGATGACTCGGCCGTTGACGAGGACCAGATCGGCTTTCGGACCGGAGCAGGCCGCGAGCCCCATCAGCAACAACGCCCCTGTTCGGACCGCCATGACCCCTCGGCTGGCACTGGGTTGCGGCGAAGCTAGCTCCCGGGCCGCGACGACACCAGCGACGCCGTTATGTTTGGAACCCGCGGCAGGGTCGGGATGGTCCGGACGAGTGCTGCTTCGAATCCGCTTCAACTCGAGGGAATGCCGTGCAAGGTCCGGTTCGTTTGGCCGCCGCTCTGATCCTCGTCGTGCCCGGTGCACTCGGGGCTCAATCGGACCCGCCGAAACGCGCGACCGCCACCCGGATCGAAGGCGCCGGCCCCCGAATCGACGCCGACCTGTCGGACCAAGCCTGGACCCGGGCAACCCCGATCTCGGACTTCGTCACCAAACTCCCGGTGGAAGGCGAGACCCCGAAGGTCGGCACCGAGATCCGTCTCCTCTTCGACCGCGATGCTCTCTACGTCGGCGCCCGGATGTTCCGGCCCGACCCCGAGAACATCCCGACCACGGTCACCCGGCGGGACGGCACCAGCAACGCCGAGGAGCTGGTGCTGACCTTCGACACCTACCTCGACCGGCGCACCGGCTACAGCTTTTCGATCAGCTCCGGCGGGGGCCGCAGCGACTACTATCATGGCCAGGACTCCCAGACCGATCGCCAGTACGAGTTCGACCCGGTCTGGACCGGCAAAGCTCGGGTGGACAGCCTCGGCTGGGTCGCGGAGGCCAGGATTCCCTTTTCGCAGCTGCGCTTCGGCGCGCGGGATCAAGCCTGGGGCTTCCAGATTCAGCGCCGAATCCCCGACCTCGATGCCGACATCTACTGGGTTTTGATCCCGCGATCCAAGGACCAGTCGGGGTTCGTTTCGTTTTTCGGCCTGCTCGAGGGGATTCGAGGCATCAACACGGCGCGGGGCATCGAGCTCGTCCCGTACGCCGCGGCCGACGTGACGCGAGAAGGGGCGCGGGACCCGCGCGACCCGTTCGGCCGGGATCTCGTCGGACGCGCCGGGCTCGACCTCAAGGCGGGGCTGGGAAACAACCTCACCCTCGACGCGACCATCAACCCCGATTTCGGTCAAGTCGAGGCCGACCCGGCCGAAGTCAATCTGACCCAGTTCGAAACCGTCTTCGAGGAAAAGCGGCCGTTCTTCACCGAGGGGAACGAGATCCTCACCGGCCGCGCCCAGAGCTTCCTCGGGCGGCCGACCTACTTCTATACTCGACGGATCGGGGCGAGCCCTCGGGGCGGAGTTGCCGGCGATTTCGTCGACCAGCCGCGGAACACCACGATCCTTGGCGCCGCGAAGGTCACCGGGCGGTTGCCGTCACGCTTGTCGGTCGGGGTGCTCGCCTCGATCACCGGGCGCGAATACGGACGCGGGTTCGACTCGACGGCGGGCGAGTTCTCCCGAGCCGCGGTCGAGCCGGCTTCGGGCTTCGGAGTGGTTCGGCTCCAGCAGGAGGTCGGCCGATCGCAGTCGACCGTCGGGATGGTCCTGACCGGAGTGCATCGCGGATTCGGCGGGGTCGACGCCCTGGAGCGGTTGCTGGTGCGCGACGCGGTCAGCGGCGGAGTGGACTGGCGGGCGAGGATCGAGAACGGTAAGTACGAGGTCACCGGATGGGCCGGCTTCAGCCACCTCGGCGGCGACCCGGCGGCGATCGACCGGGTCCAGCGCTCGAGCGCTCGCTACTACCACCGGCCCGACGCCGATTATCTCGACTACGACCCGAACCGAACCTCGTTGTCCGGCTTCACCGCCTCGATCCGAGGCGACAAGAACGCCGGCCGCTACACGCTCTGGGGAATCCAGGCCAGCGTGAAGACCCCCGGTTTCGAGATCAACGACATCGGGCAGATGAACCGAGCCGATGCGATCGAGTTCAACGCCGACCTCCAGCTGCGAGACACCGAGCCGGGAAAGTTGTTTCGGTATTTCCAGTTTGGCCATGCGGTCTTCGGGCACTACGACTTCGGGTTCGAGCGACAGTCGCTCCGGCTCTCCCACAGCACTCTGCTCAGCTTCCACAACTTCTGGAATCTCAGCTTCCGAGCGATGCATTCCACCCGAGCGATGAGCAACAGCCAGACCCGGGGCGGCCCGTACATGGGGACACCGAGCGGGTGGAACTACAACGTCGGCCTGTCGGGCAACCCTTTCCGCGCGACCACCTGGTCGGTGGGCGCCGGGTGGGCGAACGACCGGCTCGGCGGCACCGGCTACGGTTTCAGCGTGTCCGTCTCGACCCGTCCGGGTCCCCAATGGGAAGCGTCCATCACTCCGCGGCTGACCAACACCACGAACCCGCGACAGTTCATCGGCGCCCTCGGGGACGGTCCCACGGCGACCTTCGGCCGACGGTATCTGTTCGCCTTCGTCGACCAGCGCACCGTCTCGACCCAAGTGCGGCTCAATTACGCCTTTACCCCCAACCTCACGGTCCAAGGATACGCCGAGCCTTTCGCGTCGAGCGGCCGGTTCTATCGCTTCGGTGAGTTGGCCCAGCCCCGCACCCACCGGCTCAAGGAATACGGCATCGCGGCCAGCACCGTCCTGACGCCTCGCGGCGGAGGCCGCTACGACGTCACCGACGGCGCGACGGCATTCAGTTTCGAGAGTCCCGACTTCAACGTGTTCTCGTTTCGGTCCAATCTGGTGGTGCGGTGGGAGTGGCTTCCGGGGAGCACCCTGTTCGCCATCTGGCAGCAAAACCGCGGAGCGGCCCTGCTGACCGGCACCCGGGTCGGGATTGGATCGCTCTGGGATGCCGTCGAGGCGCCGGGTGACAACTTCTTCGCCTTGAAGGCGAGCTACTGGCTCAAGGCCCGTTAGGCTGGCGGCCCTGGGCCGCGACCGGTCATCAGGGAACGAGCGCCGCCTTCTTCGGGTCGATCCGGACGATGAAGAGGCCCCCGTTCACGTCGTTCACGTAGGCGAGGTTGTTCTTGACCACCACGCCCCAGGTGAAGGTGAAGTTGGGAACGAATCCGTCCGGCGACGAGACCTGGAGGTGGGCGATCTCCCTCCCTTGGGCCCTGAGATCGCCCCGAAGCTCCCCGGAAATGTCGAAGGCCCGAAATCCCGCGTTGTAGGCACCCAGGTAGAGGGTGTCGCCCGCCACCCAGACGTTGTGGACCCCACCGTACTCGGGTTCGTACCACGCCACCGATTTTGGCTTGGCGATATCCGACACGTCGACCACCTGGAGCCGCCCGTAGGCCCGGCCGGTCTTGGACCGGAGTTCTTCCAATCCGAAGACCTCGTCGGCGATGAAGACGTAATTCTTGTGGCGCCAGGCGGTGTGGGTGCCTCGGATGTAGCCGGTGCCGCCGGTGATTTCGGCGTCCCGGTACAACGACGGCAAGTCGTATTTGAACTGCGACACCAGCTGCGGGCGGCTCGGCGTCCCGCCTTTGATCCCGTTGCCGACGTCGAGGATGATCAGACCATCGTTCCAATAGCTCCCGTAGAGCAGACCGTCCTGAACGTCGATGTCGTGGATGTAGCGACCCGCCTCGACCGGTGTGCTCGTGCTCCACGACCCAGCCCGCCGTGGTCGTGCCGGATCATTGATGTCGACGACGTCGATCGCGCCGGTGCCGTCGTTGGTGAGGAACACATGGGTACCATGCTTGGGATCGGTGTAGACGAAGGCCGAATGGACCCCCGCGGTCACCCCGTCCGTGAAGTCGGCCACCTTCTTGGGTCGGAGGGGGTCTTCGAGAGTCGCGATCACGATTCCATTCTTCCGACTCGAGGCCCCCTCGCGGGTGAATACCAGCACCTTCCCGTCGGCCGTCGTCATCACGTCGTTGAGGACCCGGAGGTCGTCGATCAGCGAATCGACGACAACCGGCTTACTCGGGTCCGAGATGTCGATGGTGTAGAGACGATCGCCACCGCCGGTGGTGCCGAGATACGCCACCTTGCCGTTGGGATGAACCCACACCTCGGATGTTTCGAACTTGGAACGAACCAAGCTCCCGACCACGGTTGCGTTCCGGCGGACCTCCCGGGGCGTTACGGTCACCACCGCCACGGCGCTGGCATTGCCGAGATTGGCGGTGACCGTATACTCGCCGGGTTGGTATCCGACAAACCGACCGTCCGCGGTGAGCTCGCCGCGGCCCGGTGAGAAGGACCAGGTCGGGGTCAGGCCGTCCACGGGCCGGCCGTTCCGGGCGGCGGCAACCGCGGCAAAGCGGGTCACGTCACCCTGCCGCACCGTGATGGTGGCGGGGGAGATCGCGACGGCTTGAACCCCGGCCACCACCACCACCGGGAACGACTGCCTCGCCCGGCCGGCCTGACCGGTGATCGTGGCGCTACCCGGGCCTACCCCCACGACCACACCCCCAACGTCCACCCGGGCGACGGCCGGTGCGCTGCTCGTCCAAGCGACCGGGTCGCCGGCCGAATCCCCTCGGGCCGTCCGGACGAACGCTCGGAGCTTGAATCGCTGCCCGAGCGCGATTCTCGCCGGAACGTCGGCCACCTCGATCGAGGCGGGCGCTCCCGGAACGACCCGGATCTCCACTCGGGCAAACACCGGCCGGCCGCCCCCGGCTGGACTGGCCAACGCGACCACCGGCAGGATGCCGGGCGATGCGGTCCTGACCAAGCCGGTCGAGTCCACGTTACCCGCGTTGGCGTAGCCGGCGTTGGTGAACCGGATCTTGGCGCCCGGCACCACGTTGCCGGCAGCGTCGATCAGCTCGGCGCGCAGCCGGAGCGAGTCGTGGGCGGCAACAATGGGATTGGCGGGTGTGACTCGAACCACCTGGAGCAGTGTCAGGACGAGCACGGGATGCACGGGAGTTCCTTTCGGACGGCACCTCAAAGATTGCCGGCGCCGCCGGTTTCGCAACCGCCGATCAGCCAGCCTGGTCGAAGGACTGCCCGGCGGCCGGCCTCTAGCAGCGGGCCTCTAGCCGCGGGGCGGGCGACGACGATGCCAATCTGCCCTGGGACCTCGGGGTGGGTGAGAGGGCCTGACGTTGGAGCAGGGATCCGGCCGCTTGGTGGCGGCCGCCGCGGCCTCCTTGCGAGCCGCTTTCGCGCGGGCCCGCTCTCGATCCTCGGCCTTCTTGGCCCGAATCGCCGCAATCCGCTCGCCCAAGGGAATCTCGAGCGGGGTGGCGTCGTGCCCGGCGGCATCGAAATCGGGTACCGTCACCCTCGGCAGGCGCCGGCCGATGGCGCGTTCGATTCGGGCCAAATCGGCGGCCTCGTCGGGCGCCACGAAGGTGAACGCCTCGCCAGTCGCCTCCGCCCGCCCGGTCCTCCCCACCCGGTGTATGTAGTCTTCGGGAACCTCGGGCACGTCGAAGTTGAGCACGTGACCGAGGGCCTCGACGTCGATACCGCGCGCCGCGATATCGGTGGCAACCAAGACCCGGTGGAGGCCGCTCTTGAAGCCGGCCAGGGCGGCGGTGCGCTGCGCTTGCGACCGGTTGCCGTGAATCCGCTCCGCCTTGATCCCCTGCTTCACCAGGTATTTGGCCAGGCGGTCCGCCCGGTGCTTGGTCCGGGTGAACACCAAGGCCTGGTTCATCTCGCCGCGATTGAGCAGGGTAAGCAGGAGGGCCGCCTTCTGGTCCCGGCCAATCGGGTAGACGGCCTGGGTGATCCCCACCGCCGGGGCCGCCGCCCGCTGGACGTTGATCGACACCGGATCGCGGAGCAGTTCGCCGGCGAGCTTGGCGATTTCGGGAGGCATCGTCGCGCTGAACAACAGAGTCTGGCGCTTGCCGGGCAGGTGTTTCAGGATCCTCCGGATGTCCGGCAGAAACCCCATGTCGAGCATTCGGTCCGCCTCATCCAGGACGAGATACTCGAGGTGATCGAGCTTGGCATAGGGAAACCGGAAGTGGTCCAGCAACCGGCCGGGTGTGGCAACCAGGACATCGACGCCCGCCCGAAAGGCATGCTCTTGAGGTCCCATCCCGACCCCGCCGAAGACGGCGGCGGCGGTGATCGGGGTGTGGACCGCGAGCTCGTCGTGGCTCTGAACGATCTGGGCAGCCAGTTCGCGCGTGGGAGCCAGGACCAAGGCCCGAGTCGTTCGCCGGGAGCGGCCGATCAGTCGATGAATGATCGGGAGGAGGAACGCGGCCGTCTTGCCGCTCCCCGTCATGGCGCAGGCCAGCACGTCCCGGCCGGCCAGACCGGCGGGGATCGCGTCCTGTTGGATCGGGGTGGGCCGGGCGAAGCCAAGTTCCCGCAGCGCTCGGTGGAGATCCTGATGCAGCGACAAACCGGAGAATGGCACGCCACGCCTTTGGGTGAGAATGGCCGCAATGTAGACGGAGCCCCAACCGGTGGCGAATCCGATTGACTGCGCCGGCCGGCGCGGCTAGAGTGAGGCGGGCGCGTCAGGGCGCCTCCCGTCCGCGGGAAGGACCGAGTCCACCTGGGTTCGTTCGTGCTGCTCTGGGCTTCAGCGAACCTCCTTACTGCCCGTCCACGCGGACGCCGGGCGCCTAAAGGGAGGCTCGGGTATGCCCGTTCGCCGATTGCCGGTTCGTCCCAGCCTCGACCAACTCCGCCATCAAGCCAAGGACCTGCTCCGAGCGATTCGGGCCGAAGATCCCGCCGCGCTCGCGGAACTCGGTGAATTCCACCCCAGACCACCGAACCCAACCGCCGCCAGGCTGAGCGACGCGCAACTGGTGCTGGCGCGAAGCTACCAGGCGCCCGGCTGGGCTCGCCTCGCCTCCGCTTGCAAGATGGTCGATGCGATCTGGCACGATGAGCCCGAGGCGGTCCGCGCGTTGGCGGCCGCCGAGCCCCGGCTCCTGGTCGAGCCGGTGCTGATCCGCGAGAGCAACTGGGGTCCGCCCCTCACCTACGCCGCGAACCTCGGTCGCGATCGGATCATCCAGGTCCTCTATCAGCTCGGCGCCCGCGACCTTCCCTCGGCCATCGACCGGGCTACCCTGCAGGGCCAGGTCGGCACCGCCCGACTGCTCTACGACCTGATGGGCCGACCGACGCTGCCCGTCGAGGCGTTAGGCGGGCCCGGCTACACCCTCAATGTCGCCGGGACCGAGCTGCTGCTCGAGTACGGCGTGCCGGTGGTCGATCGGGGCGGGACGATGCTGGCGCCAGTGGCGGTCGTGCTGGAAACCGACAGCCGCGATCCGGCGGCCAAGCACCGGATCTTGAGCCTCTATGGCGAGCGCGGGGTTCGCTACCCGAGGACCGCGCCGATGGCCGTCCACTTGGGGCGCATCGACCTGCTGGAACGACACCTGGCAGACGACCCGGGGCTGCTCGCTCGACGGTTCCGCCACGACGACTACTACCCGCCCGAGCTAGGCTGCCACGACGAGATCCAAGCCACCCACGGCACGCCGCTCGACGGGACGACCCTGCTCCACCTGGCCATCGATTTCGACGAGATCGCCATCCTTCGATGGCTCCTGACCCACGGAGGGGACCCCAACCTCCCCGCCACGGTCGACCGCCACGGCTTCGGCGGGCATACCGCGCTCTTCGCCACCGTCGTGTCGCAGCCCGCCTTCTGGATGAATCGAGGCAGCCAGCCGGTCAGCGACGAAGCCACCCGGCTCCTCCTCGACCATGGGGCCGATCCCACCGTTCGTGCCTCGCTCCGAAAACAGCTCCATCCCGGCTACGGGGAGACTCGTGCCTACGAGTATCGCGACCTCACCGCATACCAGTGGGGCGCTCGGTTCCACCGGCGGGAATTCGTCAATCGAGCCGCGATGGCGCTGGTCGCGCCACCCGGCTACGCTTCGGAATCCCTACCCCCGATCGATTCATGAAGACCGGCGGCAATTCCAAGCGACTGATCGCCTATCGGCTCGCGGCCAACCCACCCGCCATCCGTCCCGGCATCACCCGACGGGCCTGGATGGACGAATCGCCGAACCGTTTTGCCTATCGGTGCCTCCCGCTGACCATCGCGAACAGCTTTGGCTGGGAGTTGCTCTGCCCGACGACGTTCGAGGCGACCTGGAACGGCGGGATGAAGCAGCAGGACATCGAGATCGTCATCCACGAGGGCGACCCGGACATCGTCACCAGCCACTTCGGGACCGGGGTGATCACCTTCCACACCGGCTATCTGTTTCGGACCGAGGCCGGGATCTCGCTCATGGCCATGGGCCCGCCCAACGCGCCGAAAGACGCGATCGCCGCGTTGGCCGGGGTGATCGAAACGTCGTGGGCGCCCTACTCCTTCACCATGAACTGGCGTTTCACCCGCCCCAACACCACGATCCGGTTCGAGAAAGGCGAGCCGTTCTGCTTCATCATGCCGGTATCGATCGGGCTCCTCGAAGGGACCCGACCGGAGCTTGCCGCGCTATCCTCGGACCCCAAGACCCAGGCCAAGTATGACGAGTGGGTCGCGTCGCGGAGCAGCTTCATCACCGACCTCAAGGTCGAGGGGAGCGACGCCAGGGCCGAGAAATGGCAGAAGATGTATTCGCGGGGGCTCCAGCCGGACGGCGCCGCCACGCCCTACGAGCATAGTTCGGCCGTGACCGTCCGGGAGTTCGTCGAGGCAAAGAAGGGCCGTTAGAACCGAGCGATCAGCTCGTCGCTCAGCTTCTTGAGCTTGGCTCGCGCCTCGGGATCGTAGGCCTGGGCATGCGCCTTGGCCGGGTTCATGCTGTCGAAGAACCCGCCATGACCCACGTTGGGATCGAGGATCAGCCGCAGTAGGGCCTTCGCCCCATCATCGATCGTCGACCGAACCGGAAGGCCGGCTTCCTTGACCATCTTGGTCGGCATCAAGGTCGCCGGATGGAGCGCATTGACCGTGATCCCCTTCCCGGCCAACTCGGCCGCCAGGTCGAACGTGAACATGACTTGGGCGAGCTTGCTCTGACCGTAGGCCCGCATCGGACTGAAGTTCTTGGTCATCTGGACGTCGGCAAAATCGATCGGGCTAGCCGACAGCGATGAGACGTTGACGATCCGGGCGGGCGTGCTGGCGAGAAGTCTCGGGAGCAGCAGGCGGGTCAACAGCACCCCCGAGAGATAATTCACCTGCATCCGGTACTCGACACCTTGCTCGGTCGGCGATCGATCGGGCGGGTTGAGCGCGACGCCCGCGTTGTTCACCAAGACGTTGAGTCGAGGATAGTCGCGGAGGACCGCCTCCGCGAACCGGCGCACCTCCGCATTCGAGGCAAAGTCGGCGGTGTAGAACCGGGCGCTACCCTTGCCCGTGCTGGCAATCTCCGTTACGACCTCGGCGGCTCGCGCCGAGTCGCGTCCGTGGACGATGACGTGGGCGCCTCCGGCCGCCAGCCGGATCGCCACTTCGCGACCGAGCCCGCTCGTGGCACCGGTGATCAGGATGACCTGCTGGTCGGGTCGGGGACGGTCCGGCTGGCCGGCCAGGTCAACTGCCGACAAGGCGAGGGCGGCCACCGCGGCGGTCGCCACTGAGATGGGGGGCGTCATGCTGGCAAGCTAGCCCGCAGTCGCGGCAGCGACAATCCGACCGGTCCCCGACGCGACGAAGTCCCTCCCTGGACTTGCGAATCGGCGATCCGCGGCCGATTCTCTCAGGCATTCGCCCCGTTCAGTCCCCCTTGCTCGGCTGCCCTTGGGAGCAGCCCTGCCCGGCCCCAACCCGGCCGGCGCCCGTCCCGATGGAACCTCGCGAGCCCGGCGACTTCACCGGGCGAAGTGACAACGATGACCGCGCCGCCGCCCCCGCCGCCTGACGCCAGGAGGGTCCGCCCCAGCCCGCTGCTGGTGCGGGCCATGGCCATTGTCGTGGCCATTGTGGCCATCGAGTTCGCGTCGGGGACCGGCCTCTTCCTTCTCGGCCGGTTTCGCGACATCCGCTACCGCCCGACCCAGTTCGACTCCCTCTCCAGCCGGCACCGCGACATCCTCGAACGGATCATCGGGGACAGCACCCGCTACACCACCTTCAGCCCATCGCTCGGCTGGACGATCAAGCCGTACGGGGAGGAGCCACCGCTCTACCGAGCCAATCGTGATGGGCTCCGCGGCCGGCGAGACTACGACCGGGTTCCACCCGCCGGCGTCGTTCGGCTGGCCGCGTTCGGCGACTCCTTCACCCACGGCGACGGGGTGACCGATGAGGAGACCTGGGCTAGCGTGCTGGAACGGTCAACGGACGGGGTCGAGGTGCTCAATTTCGGCGTGGGCGGGTACGGCCTCGACCAGGCGCTGCTGCGGTGGCGGGCCGAGGGTAGACCATTTCGGCCCGATGTGGTCCTGATCGGTCTGATGTCCGAGAACCCGATGCGTCACGTCAACGTCTACCGGCCTTTCTATCTCCCCAACACCGGGGTACCGCTCGCCAAGCCCCGATTCGTTCTCTCCGCTGACAGCCTGGTGCTCATCCCCAATCCGGCTCGAGGCATCGATGACTATCGGATCCTGCTCACCGACACCAAGACGACCCTCAAACGGTTCGGGCGGCGTGACTCCCACGTCCACTGGTATCATCGTGGCTCTCCACTCGACTGGTCGCCGACCGTTCGGTTGGTGAAGGCGGGGCTTGAATCCGTGCTGTCGCCGAGCCGCCTAGTTGCCTTGGACCGTGCCTATCGACCGAATGCTGAGCCCTTCCGACTGACGCTCGCGTTGATCGACCGTTTTGCGCGCGAGGTTCGAACGGCGGGTGCCAACCCGGTAGTGCTGCTCTTCCCGTCTCGCGCCGACCTGACCCGCCTCGCCACCGGCAGACTCGTCTACCGAGACCTCGCCGATTCGCTCCGGGCCCACGGCCTGGCAGTCATCGACCTCGCCGACGGCTTCGAGCCCTGCCGCCGAGGCTGCGACGTGGATCGGTTGGCGCCGGGACACTACTCGGCGGAGGGGAACCGGTTGGTCGCCACCGTGATCGGGCGCCGGCTCCGTGAACTCAACCTACTGGGGCAGCCGCGAAACGATTCCGTTGCGGCGGCGCAAGAATGACGGGCCCGCCGGCGTCCCGCGGGCTGGCTTGGCTCTTGCCCCCGTCGACCTGACAGCCACCTCACCTCTGGCCAGGACCGAAGTGACTCAGGGCGGCCGGGGAGGCCCCCGAAGGGATGGCGGGTTCGACCGCCTGCTCGCCCTTCTGATAGGTCGTGTAGACGAATACCGGGATCCGAAGTCCGCCCAGATGCTGCTGCACCAGGGGCTCGACCTCCGCCCACGTCAGACCCCCCACCCCGGTTGCCAACCTCGGCAGCGCCAGGCTCGAGATCCCGCCCTGCTCCACCTCGTGATGCAGTCGGCGGAGGCAGTGATGAACGTTGGCTATTGTTGCTCGTCCGGGCCGAGCCCCGTGGGCTTGATCCCCTTCCTGGGTCAGCAGGTTCGCGATCCGCACGCCGCCGACCGCCCCCCACATCCACAGTTCCCCCGGCCGGGGATGGACTTGGTGGGTGTAGTGACGGAAGTCCTTGACCATCGCCGGCCAACGCTCCCGCAGCGCCAGGGCCAAGCCGCTGTCGAAATGGTCGTTTGGGGCAATGCCGTGGGCGATGCATTGGGCCTTCGACAGCATGATGTCGCCGGTGACGGCGTGGATCACGAGGGGCTCCGGTCGGTTACCTCCGGCAATGTGACCGACCGGTCATGAAGGAGGCGTGAGACTGGCGGTAAGGCCGTTCGCGGAGCGCCCCGGCGCGGCCCGGTGGCCTCCGCCGGGCCGGCGCCAGGTTCAACCCTATCGAGCGGTCATCGACCCCCGAAGCCGGTGCCGGGAGGCCTCCACCTTCACGTAGTGAAGCACCGGCGGAGCCAGGATCATGCCCGGAATCCCCATCAACTTCTCGCCGATGATCAGGCCGAGCAGGGTGAGCCACATCGGATTCTTGATCCGGTCGCCGATGATCTTGCTGTTGAGGAAGTACTCGAGCTTGTGGATGATCACCAGGTAGGCCAGCGCCAGAAACGCCATCCGGGGCGAGATCGTGAACCCGACACTGACGATCAGGGTGTTGCTCATCAGATTGCCGACGATCGGCAAGAGCCCGAGCAAGAAGGTCACCCCAGCCAACAAGGCCGCAAACGGGAACCCGTTCCAGAACAGGAAGACGGCGGTGATGCTGGCGTTGATCAGCGAAATGACGATCTGGGCCCCCATCACGGTCTTGAAGCTCTGGTAGAAGGTCCTGAACCGGGCGACCACCTCCAGAAAGGTCTGGGAGTAGAGATTGTCCTGGCCGGTGATCGGATCCGCGTCCGGCTCGACCTTGGTATTGAGGAACAAGCTCACCGACACGACCGCGCCGATGACGAACGCGGCAACCGCGAGGAGGAGATCCCCGGCGTATTTCCCGGCGTTGCCGAGCTTGCCCCGCACGTAGGCCAGGAGATCAGCCTTCATGGTCTCGAAGGTGTAGTCCTGGGGCAGCTCGACCCAGCCCTTGCTGTCGATGAAGGCCAGCATCCGGGGGATCGATTCCTCGGCAATCCTCGGCAGCGCCGTCACCGCCGTCCGGGCGAACACGAAGGCACCGTAGCCGGCCGCCGCGAGCAACAGGAAGAAGAACACAACCGCGAGGACCTTGTTGCCTCGAAAGGTCAATTTCTCGAGGGCGAAGTAGCCGAACAGCCCGGTCAGAAGCAGAATGGTGAGGTGGAGCCAGCCGACCAGGATCAGGGCGACGGCCATGAAGAGGAACGAGATTCGTGTCGGGGTCGCGACGGGCTTCACGCCGGAAGTGTACCGGAGCGGAGCGAGGATCGTCAACCGCGCTTGCTGCCGGTTCCGGTCACGGTAACTTCCGACAGGAGCCCCGTGCCCAGCCATCCCGACGCCACTCGACCAACTGCCGCCCTGGCCACCTTCGCGGCCCAGACCCGCTTCGGCAATCTCGACGAAACCGTCCAGGCGGAGACCCGCCGCGCGGTGGTGGACTGGCTGGGGTCGGCCCTGGCGGGAGCGCTCGAGCCCCCCGCCCGAATGACCCAGCGGGTGGTAGCGCGGATGGGCCGATCCGAGGAAGCAAGCGTGTTCGGCGCTCCCCCGGCCGCGGCTGGGCTGGCCGCCATGGCCAACGGCGTTGCCTCCCACATCCTCGAACTCGACGACGTCCACAAGGGCTCGACCCTCCACGCCGGGGCCGCGGTCATTCCCGCGGCCCTGGCGGTGGCCGAGCGGGTCCGGGCCAGCGGAGCGGACTTCCTCACCGCGGTGGCGGTCGGCTACGAGGTTGCGCTCCGGGTCGGCGAAGCCGTCAATCCGAGCCACTATCGCTACTGGCATCCGACCGGAACCGCGGCCACGTTCGGTGCCGCCGCGGCGGCCGGATCGCTCCTCGGCCTCGATTCGACCCGAATGACTTGGGCCCTGGGGACCGCCGGGACCCAGGCCGCCGGCCTCTGGGAGTTCAATGCCGACGGGTCCATGAGCAAGCACCTTCATCCGGGTAAAGCCGCGGCCAACGGGGTGCTCGCGGCTGACCTGGCCGCCGAGGGATTCACCGGAGCGAGCCGAATTCTGGAGGGCGACCGCGGTTTCTTCAGAGCCACGGCCGCGGAGCATGACCCCGAGAGAGTCACCGCCGGCCTCGGGGATCGTTGGAAGATCCTCGAGAATTGCTACAAGCTTCATTCCTGCTGCGCCCACACCCATTCCGCGATCGACATGGCCCTCGACTTCCGGCGCGGTTCGCGATGGCCTGGCCTCGACGCCCTCGAGCAAGTCGAGGTCGCTACCTATGCTGCCGGGTACCAGATCGTCGACAATCCCGCCCCGACCACGCCGTATCAGGCCAAGTTCAGCTTGGCGTACTGCGTCGCGGCGGCGTTGGTCGACGGCGCGGTCGGCCTGGGGCAATTCGGCGCGGAGCGGTTCGGACCAGATGGCCCCACCAACCCCGCCATCCAGCAGGCGCTGAAGCGGATCCGGATCGCCGTCGACCCGGAGTTGTCGGCCCGCTATCCCGCGGAATGGGGCACCCGGCTCCGCTTTCGGTTCGGGCCCACCGCCATCGATTGCGGCGCCGCGTTTCCGCGTGGCAACCCGGAAAACCCCGTGGCAACCGCGGAGCTCGAGGCGAAGTTCCTCGGATTAGTGGAGCCCCGTTGGCCCGGGTTCGCGGAGACGGCGTTGAACGCGGTCTCCGACCTTGCGGCGATCCCGGACATGTCCACTGTCTTCAGGGATTTCCCGCCAGCCCCTGGAGCGGCTGTTACTCCCAAGGCACCATGATCGACATCAATCCCCGCGCTTCGGACTACACTGAGCTTCGCCAGGGGGTCCGGGAGGCATGCGCCCCGTTCGACAGCGCCTACTGGCAGGGCATCGAACGAGCTTCCGGGTACCCCGAGGAGTTCGTGGCGGCGCTCACCCGGGCTGGGTGGCTCTCGGCGTTGATCCCCGAGGAGTACGGCGGGGGCGGGCTGACGGTCACCGAGGCCTCGGTGATCTTGGAGGAAATCAATCGGGCCGGCGCAAACTCTGGCGCCTGCCACGCCCAGATGTACGTGATGGGCACCGTGCTGCGGCATGGCTCCGCCGAGCAGAAGGCCCGCTATCTGCCGGAGATCGCGGCGGGCAAGCTGCGTCTCCAGTCGTTCGCGGTCACTGAGCCAACGGCCGGCACCGACACCAGCCGAATCGCGACCTTCGCCGAGCGCCAAGGCGATCGATACCTGGTCAATGGGCAGAAGGTCTGGATTTCCCGGGTACAGCATTCCGACCTGATGTTGCTGCTGGCCCGGACCACTCCGCTTGGCATGGTCGCGAAACGGACCGACGGTCTTTCCGTCTTCCTGGTCGACCTTCGGGAAAACGCCGGCAAGGGGCTTACCATCCGGCCGATCGCGAACATGGTCAACCACGAGACCAACGAGCTGTTTTTCGAGAATTTCGAGGTCCCCGCCACGAATCTGATCGGGGAGGAAGGCCGTGGCTTTCGGTACATTCTCGATGGAATGAACGCCGAGCGAGTCCTCATCGCCGCGGAGTGCATCGGCGACGGCTACTGGTTCATCGACAAAGCCCGGACATACGCGGCGGAGCGGGTGGTGTTCGGCCGTCCGATCGGCCAGAACCAGGGGATCCAGTTCCCGATCGCCCAGGCCTATGCCGCGGTGCGGGCCGCCGATCTGATGCGGTACGAGGCCGCCAGGCTGTTCGACCGAGGTGAGCCGTGTGGCGCCGAGGCGAACCTCGCCAAGCTGCTCGCGGCGGACGCCTCCTGGCAGGCGGCCAATGTCTGCCTCCAAACGCACGGGGGTTTCGGTTTCGCGGCGGAGTACGACGTCGAGCGGAAATTCCGGGAGACCCGTCTCTACCAAGTCGCCCCGATCTCCACCAACCTGATCCTCTCGTACCTCGGCGAACACGTGCTGGGAATGCCCCGGTCCTTCTGAGGATGCCATGTCTGCCCCGACTCGATTAGTGCGCTCGATGCTCTACGTTCCGGCCTCCCGCCCCGAGATGATTGCCAAGGCGGCGCAGAGCGATGCCGATGCCGTCTGCCTCGACCTCGAGGACGCCGTGGCCCCGGACCAGAAGGCGGCGAGCCGGGCCCACGCGGTGACCGCGCTGACCACCCTGGACTTTGGTTCCCGGACGGTCCTCCTCAGGATCAATGGCCTCGATACCCCTTGGGCGTACCGCGACATCGTCGAAGTGGTCGAGCCGGCCGGCCGGGCCATCGACTGCCTGATGCTGCCCAAGACTCGGGGGCCTGACGACGTTCGCTTCGTTGCCACCTTCCTCGACCAGGTGGAGGCCCACGCCGCCCTGCCCCGCCGGATCGGAATCGAGGCCCAGATCGAAACCGCCAGTGGCTTCGTGGCCATCCGGGAAATCGCCACGGCGACGGATCGGCTCGAGTCGCTGATCTTCGGGTCCGGGGATTACGCCGCCTCGATGCGGATGCCGTTGGCGAGCATCGGAGAACCGGATGAGCACGATGCCCTCTATCCGGGGCACCGCTGGCACGCGGTGATGCACGGGATCGTGGCCGCGGCGCGGGCGGCCGGGCTCCTGGCCATCGATGGACCCTACGCCGATTTCACCGACGATTCCGGCCTCGAGCGGGCCTGTCGGGTCGCCAGGGGCCTCGGCTACGACGGCAAGCAGTGCATCCATCCCCGGCAGATCGCCATCGTGAACCGAGTCTTCTCCCCAACCGAGGCTGAAGTGGCCTGGGCCCGCCGAGTGCACGCGGCGCTCGAGGACGCCACCGCCGCGGGCCGCGGCGCGGTCGCGATCGACGGCAAGATGATCGACGCGGCCAACTACCGGATGATCGAGGAGACGCTCCGCCGGGCCGAGGCCATTGCATCCCGATCCGGGAGGACGCGATGAGCGATGCCCGCTGCTTCGAGGACTTCGTGGTCGGCCAGGTGATTCGGCACTCGATCGGCAGGACGGTGACCTCGACCGACAACGCCTGGTTCACGCTCCTCACCAACAACGCCAATCCGATCCACTTCGATCGTCACTACGCGAGCCAGACCGAGTTCGGCCAGCCGCTCGTCAATTCGACCTTCACGCTGGCCCTCATCGTCGGGCTCACGGTCAACGACATCTCCCGGAACGCCATCAACCTGGGCTGGGACGAGATCCGGCTGCCCGCGCCGGTGTTCGAGGGCGACACCCTCTATGCCCAAACGACGGTCGTGAGCGCCCGCGCCTCGGGATCACGGCCGTCGATGGGCATCGTCGAGATCGAGACCACGGGGTACAAGGCCGACGGCACCGTCGTGATCACCTTTCGTCGCACCATCCTGGTCTACAAGCGCGGGCAGGCGCCCACCCGGCCGATCCCCACCCCACGATCCGGATGACGAGCGCCGGCGCCTCGGTCGTCATCGTCGGAGCCGGCATCGTCGGCGCGTCGATCGCCTACCACTTGGCGGTCCGCGGTCACCGCGACGTCACGATCCTGGAACGGGAGCCAAGTCCCGCGAGCGGCAGCACGGCCCGCTCGGCGGCCGGCGTGCGGCACCAATTCGCGACCGAAGTCAACATCCGGCTTTCGCGCTACAGTATCGAACGCCTCGCCAGGTTCACCGACGAAGTCGGCGGCCACGCCGAGTTGCGGCAGCACGGCTACCTCCTCATGATCACCGAGCCAGGCGCGTGGGGGGCATTCCAGGACCAGGTCGCGCTCCAGCGCCGGCTCGGAGTCCCAACCGACTTGCTGGAGCCCGCCGAGATCGAACGACTGGTACCAGGGACCAAGGTCGACGACGTGATCGGGGCAACCTACTGCCGGCTCGATGGCCATTGCGACCCCTATGGGGTGGCGATGGGGTACCTCGATCGCGCCAAGGCGCTCGGTGTCACGGTGCGTTGCGAGGCCCCGGTAACCGGCATCGAGCTCAGCGGCTCCCGGGTCACCGCGGCGCGGGTTGGCGGCGAATCGATCCCTTGCGACGTCCTGGTCAACGCGGCCGGATGCTGGGCCGGCGCGGTTGGTGCCCTGGCCGGGCTCACGATTCCGGTCCGCCCCTACCGACGAACCATCTACATGACCGAGGACCGCTCGGGCCTCCCCGAGGGGATGCCGTTCAGCTTCGACGTGGCGAGTGGCTTCTACGTTCGGCCCGAGGGAAATGGACTTCTCTTTGGCCTGACCAACCCGGACGAGCCGCCGAGCGAGCGGCTCGATGTCGACTGGGACTGGCTCGACTCGGTGCTCGAGGCCGGGCTCCGCCGGTTCCCGGTACTCGCCCAGGCCACCATCGCCGAGAAAAAGTGCTGGTCGGGCCTCTACGAAATCACCCCGGACCACCTGCCGGTGCTCGGGCGGCACCCGGCCCTGCCGAACTACCTCGACGCCAGCGGGTTCAGCGGCCACGGCGTGATGCACGCCCCGGCGACCGGGCTCCTGATCGCCGAGGAAATCCTCGACGGCCGGGCCCACAGTATCGAGATCGACGACCTCCGGGTCGGACGGTTCGAAGCCGGCACCAGCACCACCGAGACCAATATCTTCTAACCCAATGACCGCACCGACCCCGCGCCTCCCGCTCCCCCTCGCCGACCTCACGGTCGTGGCTCTCGAGCAAGCCGTTACCGGCCCGTACTGTACCAGACAGCTGGCGGACTTCGGTGCCCGGGTCATCAAGATCGAACGGCCCGATGGCGGCGACATGGCCCGCCACTATGACGGGGCCCTCCACGGCGTCTCGGCGTACTTCGCCTGGCTCAATCGGGGGAAGGAAAGCGTGGTCCTCGACCTCAAGACCGAGCCGGGCCGCTCGGCATTGCACCAGTTGGTGGCTCGGGCCGACATCTTCGTCCATAACTTGGTTCCTGGCGCGGTCGAGCGGCTCGGATTGGGTTATGACCGCTGCCACGACATGGCACCCCGGCTGATCTGGGTGGCAATCTCGGGCTACGGCCCCGACGGTCCGTACCGCGACAAGAAGGCCTACGACATGCTGATCCAAGCCGAGGCCGGCGTGGTGAGCCTGACGGGCACGCCCGAGGCGCCGGCCAAAGTCGGGATCAGCATCGCCGACATCGCGGCGGGCCATTACGCCTTCTCCAGCACCTTGGTGGCGCTGCGCCATCGTGACCGCACCGGCCGTGGCGAACGGATCGACATCTCGATGCTGGAGTGCCTGACCGAGTGGGTCACTCCCCAGCTCTCGGTCCAGCTGGGGACCGGCGTTGCGCCCGCACGAGCCGGCCTCCGCCACAACATGATCGTTCCCTACGGTGCCTACCGCTGCGCCGACGGGTCGGTGATGTTCGCGACCCAAAGCGACCGGGAGTGGAAGCGATTCTGCGCCGCGGTGCTCAGGCTGCCGGCGATCGCCGAGGACCCCAGGTTCGCCACCAACCCCGACCGGCTCGCCAATCGCCTCGAATTGGAGCGGCTGATCGAGGCCATCCTGGGCACCCTGACCGTTGCCGTCGTGGTCGAACGGCTGGACGAGGGCGGGATCGCCAATGCGGTGGTGAACGACATGGCCGCGCTGGCCGCCCATCCTCAGCTCGCCGCTCGGAACAGGTGGACCGAGGTGGAGACGCCGCAGGGATCGGTCCCGGCCCTCCGCCCGCCGCACAACCTCAGCTCGATCGCGCCCGCCATGGCGCCGGTGCCTGGTTTGGGTGCCGATTCGGCGCGGGTGCTGGCGGAGTTGGATTAGGCCGACAAGCAGCGCCGCGGCGGGCCACCGCTTCGGGAAGACTCCGGGTGACGGCCGCGCGGGCGGGCACCGATGCGCTGCCGCGTTGACGCGAGCAGCCTCGTTCCGTAGCTTCGCGCTTTCGGTTCTTCATTCATCAGGAGTTCCGGCATGATCGCTCGAACGCGGCGCGCGCTGGCCATCAGCGCATCGATCGTCGTTGGCGTCCAACTCGTCGAGGCACAAACCGTCGCGGTCACCGGCGGTACGGTAATCGACGCGACCGGCCGTCCGCCCATTGCCGATGGCGTCGTCGTGCTCAAGGACGGCCGGATCACCGCGGTCGGACCCGCGGCCAGCACCACGGTGCCTCAAGGCGCGACCCGAATCGACGCCAGAGGCAAGTACGTCATCCCCGGGCTGATGGACTCCAACCTCCACCTGTTCCTCAACCTCGACACCGAAACACTGGTCAAGTACGAGGATCGCTACCACGAGATCGTCGTGGAGGCAGCCCAGATCGCCCTCAAGACCGGGCAGACCACGGTCTTCGATACCTGGGGACCCCGCGGTGCCCTGTCCAAGGCCCGCGCCATGATCAACGCGGGCCAAGTTCAAGGCAGCCGGATCTACTATGCCGGCAACATCATTGGCTTCGGGGGGCCGTTCAGTGCCGACTTCCGGGCTGGCGCCGCCCCTCACTTGAGCAAGGCGTTCGTCAAGCGGATCAACGACCAGTGGGAGGAAGGAAGCGGCCGAGAGTTGATGTGGATGCCGCCCGATTCCCTGCGGGTCGCGATGCGCAAGTACGCCGCCCTCGACCACGACTTCCTCAAATTCGGGGCGAGCGGGCATGTCGAGATGTTCTTCATCTCGTTTTCGCCGCGGGCGATGCGGATCATCGTGGAAGAAGGCCACCGCCTGGGCAAGACGGTGCAGGCCCACGTCACCTCGCCCGAGAGCATCGACATGGCCGTCGACGCCGGCGTCGACATCTTGACCCATGGCGACATCTCGGGGCCGATCTACCCGATCCCGATGGAGACCTTGCAGAAGATGGCGGCCAAAGGAACCGCGGTTTCGTCGCTGGCCACCACCAAGCGGGCCCGGGATGCCCAGATCAAGCACGCCCCGAACGGCGTACTCACGCCGTACATGGTCGTCGCCGCCAAGAACATCGAAAACATGGTCAAGGCCGGCGTTCGCCTGATGGTCTCGACGGACGCCGGCATCGAGCACCCGGTGATGCTGGCGGAATCCCCGACCCTCGCCGTGGATACGGTGGACGCCCGGGTCAAGCTCGGCGAGGGCCACTTCAACGCGCTGGTCGGGTTCGAAGAGGCAGGGATGGCGCCGATGGAAATCCTCAAGTCGGCCACCAGCAACGTCGCCAAGTCCTACAAGCTCGATCGCGACCTCGGAACCCTCGAGGTCGGCAAGCGAGCCGATCTGGTGATCCTCGACGCCGACCCGCTGGCGAGCGCCCGGAACTACCGATCGATTCGCTCGGTGATCAAGGACGGCAAGGTAGTCGACCTGGCGGCATTGCCGGCGGCGCCCATCATCAGCTCCATCAAGGTCGCCAAGTAGCGCGGCTGGGGTTGGCCGCCGCCGGCATCCTGCCGGACTACTGGCGGCGGCCGACCATCCGGATGATGTCGTCGAGCGGGTTGCCGTCCCCATCCGCATCCAGCATCGACATCAACCCGCCGAGCGCACCGCCCCCGCCCCCGCCGCCAGCTGGGCGGCCGCCCAAGAGGCTGCCCAACAGGCCGCCCAGCCCGCCGCCGGCCTGGGCCGGACCAGCTCCCTGCTGCTTCGCCATCATGCCGGTGACCACCATGGCGAGCATAGGCAGCATCCGCTTGAGCACGGAGGCGTCGAGCCCCGATTGGGCCGAGGCGTGTTGCGCCACCGCGCGACTGACGTCCTTGGAGCCGAAGATGGCTCCCAGCACGTCGTTGCCTCTGGCAACGTTGGTTGGCTCGGGGGCGAGGACCTCGTCGAGCAGCGACCCGCCGCCGAGCCGTCCCAGCAGGCTACCCAGCCCATCGGCCGCCCCTGGTTGCGCCTGCTTCTTGAAACCGCCCAGGATCGCGGGCAGCAACGCCGCCGCGCCAGAGCTGGCTTGACTCTCGGTCACGCCGAGTTCCTTGGCGATCGATTGGATCCCACCCAACTGCGCGATTACGTCCGTCAGCTGCATCTTGACCGTTCCCAGGAGAGAGTGAATTGGCGACCTCGGTCCATCATACATCTCATTTGCGACCGCCGGGAGCGGTGACCGATTTCGCGCCGGATCCGACCGCGACCCGGAACTGCATCACCCCGTCGTCGACCGGGGCCGAGAAGAGCCGCTGCTCCTTCCGGTAGTCCTGGGGGTTGAGCCACGGATCCCAGTCTCCCTGGCGCGGCAACCGATCGATGATCCGCTGGAGGTATCCGGAAGAGAAGTTCTCGATGAAAGGTCGCGGCGCCATCGTCCGATCGCCGTCCCGAAGCTCTGGCACGCAGATCGTCGCGCCGGTCCGCTCCATCCGGTTGAGCAGCCGGCAGACGTACTCCGAGATCAGGTCGGCCCGGAGCGTCCAGGAGGCGTTGATGTAACCGAAGATCGACACCAGGTTCGGGACACCGGAATAGGCCGCGCCCCGATAGGTCCAGGTCTTCGCGAAGTCCACCGGTCGGCCGTCGACTTCGAATCGGATCTCGCCGCCCACGACGAGTTCGAGGCCGGTGGCCGTCACGATCAGGTCGGCGTCGAGGCGTTGTCCCGATTCCAGCTCGATCCCGCCTTCGTCCCAGGTTCGGATCGTGTCGGTAACGACGGAGGCCCGGCCCGAACGAATCGCCTCGAACAGGTCACCGTTGGGCACGATGCACAACCGCTGATCCCACGGCGCGTATCGGGGCGTGAAGTGCCGTTCGACGTCGTAATCGGCTCCCAGCGCGTCGCGAACCTGGCCGATGAACCACTTCGTCATCCGCTCGGGCGATTTCCGGCTCCGCCGGTAGAGCAGCAGCTGGAGACCGATGTTCTTCCAGCGGATCAGGCGGTAGGCCACCGGCCCCGGCAGTAGCGCTCGGGCGAGGTCGGCCACTCGGTCGCGATCTGGTATCGCCCACAGGTAGCTGGGCGACCGCTGCAGCATCGTGACATGGGCGGCCGTCTTCGCCAGGGCCGGCACCAGCGTGACCGCGGTGGCCCCGGATCCGATGACCACAATCCGCTTGCCGGTGTGATCGAGGTCCACGGGCCATTCCTGCGGATGGACGACCTGCCCCAGGAAACGCTCTTGGCCCGGGAAGCTCGGGAGGTGCCCACCCCGATAGCTGTAGTAGCCAACCGCCATGAGGAGATACCCGCAGGTGACCGTCTCGGTGTCGCCGGTATCGCGGCGCTCGACGGTCACGGTCCACCGGGCATCGGCGCTCGACCAGGAAGCGGACCGTACCTGGCGGTTGAACCGGATCTTCCGGTCGATGCCGTACTCGGCGGCGGTCTCGCGGAGGTAGCGCAAGATCGAGGGACCGTCGGCGATCGCCTTGGCATCGGTCCAGGGCCGGAACCGATAGCCGAGTGTGAACATGTCACTGTCGGAACGAATCCCCGGGTAGCGGAACAGATCCCAGGTTCCCCCGAGAGTGGGCCTGCCCTCGAGGATCGCGAAGGTCCGGTTGGGACATTGCATGGTCAGGTGAACGGCCGCCCCGATTCCGGAAAGGCCCGCGCCCACGATCAGGACATCGACGTGCTCGGACATGCCGCGCTTTCTGCGGGTGATTTCCCCCGGTTCGGCTCGACAACGTAGCGGCGGCGCCGCCCGATCGCTACCATTGCGCAATGAACCCGTCGGAATACGCTGCCTTGGACGGCATCGCCCTCGCCGAGTTGGTCGCGGCCGGCCACGTCACCGCCGCCGAGTTGGCCGACGTCGCTCGGGCGGCAATCGACCAGGTCAACCCGCAGCTCAACGCCGTCATCGGTCCGCTCGATGCCGTCGCCGACGACGCGATCCGTCATCCCAGGCGCGGCCCGTTCAGCGGGGTGCCCTTCCTGATCAAGGACATCGGGATGCACTACGCCGATGTCCCCCACGAGATGGGCAGCCGATTCGCCAAGGGCTTCCGGTTTCCGCACGATACCGAGCTGGCGCTCCGGTTCAAGCAGTCCGGTCTGGTCACCCTGGGCCGGACCAACACCCCGGAATTCGGCTGCAACGCCTCGACCGAGCCGGTGGCCAACGGCCCCTCCCGCAATCCCTGGAACCTGGCGCACAGTACCGGCGGCTCCTCGGGCGGGAGCGCGGCGGCCGTCGCGGCCGGCGTGGTACCCTTTGCCCACGCCAATGACGGTGGCGGCTCGATTCGGATCCCCGCCGCCTGCTGCGGTTTGGTCGGCCTCAAGCCGTCGCGTGGTCGGATGCCGGCGGGACCGGACTCCGACGACCTGATCTTCGGCATGGGCGTCGAGCTCGTCGTCAGCCGCACGGTGCGTGATACCGCGGCGGTGCTCGACGCCACCCACGGACCGGACGTCGGGGCGAGGTTGTTTCTCCCTTCGCCGGCTGCCCCGTACCGGAGGTTGATCGACCGTCCGCCGAGCCGCCTCCGGGTGGCTTTCACCCGCACCAGTCCCGACGGGGCGGTCCCGATGGATCCGGAGTGTCGGCGCGGGGTCGAGCGAACCGCCGCGCTCCTCGAGGAATTGGGTCACCTGGTCGAGGAGGCGTCGCCCGTCTTCGACCATCAGGCCGCCTGCCTCAACTTCCTCGACCTCGCCGCGGCGTTTTTTGGGGGCGGCATCAGTCTGATCGAACAGCTCACCGGGCGGACACCGAGCCGGGAGAACCTCGAAGCAACGACTTTCGGGGTCTACCAGTACGGCCGCGATCTGACGGCCTTTCAACTCGGCGGGGCATTCGCGCGGATCAACCAGTTGGCCCGCCAAATGGGGGCGTTCTTCTCGCGCTATGATCTCTGGCTCACCCCGACCATGGCTGTCCCGCCCGTCAAGCTCGGCGTCATGAACGCGGCCGAGGAGCTTGGTGCTCCCGAGTGGATCGTCAAGATCCTCTCCCTGGCCCCATTCACGGCACCCTTCAACGCCACCGGGCAGCCCGCGATCAGCCTGCCCCTTCACCACGGCGAGGACGGCCTGCCGATCGGGATCCAGTTCGTGGCGCGGCTAGGCGACGAAGCGAGCCTGTTGCAGTTGGCGAAACAACTCGAGGACGCCGCTCCTTGGATCGGCAGGCGTCCTCCGGTCTTCGTCGGGAAGTGAGGTCTCAAGCGCCGGACGGTGGAAAACTGTTGCACAGGAAGCAACCGGCGGCCGGCCGTCGATCCTGACCGGGAGATTCGCCCCTTGCGCTCCTCGCCGCGATGCTGCACTTATTAGTGGAATCCCGCATCTTGCTCTCATTTTCTGGTAACTCCTTCGGAGGGATCCATGCGGCTTGGTTTCGTACCGGTATTCGCTCGATTGGCGCTGGCTTTTCCAGCCGCCGCGCTGGCCTCGTCGCTGAGCGCCGGCTCGGTGGTGGCGCAATCCGGCGCGGTGGCCGGAACTGTGGTCGACTCGCGGACCGGTCGGCCCTTGGCGGACGCGGCTGTCGCCGTCGAGGGTGGAACGGCCCGGGTTCGGACCAACGCGCGCGGCGAGTTTCGGTTCGAAAGCCTGTCCGGCACGGTCCAGTTGCAGGTGTCCCGGATCGGGTACCGTCCCCGCACCGCGACCGCCGCGGCTGGCACCACCACGGTCCGGGTGGAGCTGGACGAGTTGGCCGTCAAGCTCGACGAACTGGTGGTCACCGGCACCGCCGCCGAGCAGACCAAGCGGAGCATGGGCAACGTGGTGGGCCAAGTGTCGGTCGCCGACATCGTCCAGATTGCCCCACCCACCAAGATCCAGGACATGCTCTCGGTCAACGTCCCCGGCGTCCGGGTCATCCGGTCGGGCGGCGCCGTTGGCGGCGGCGGTCCCACCAGAATTCGAGGCTCCGGCAGCCTGAGCCTTTCGAACGAACCGCTGATCTACATCGACGGCGTTCGAATCAACAACGACGCGGCCGCCAACACCGAAGCCTTTTTCAACTGGTCGTATCCGTCGCGGATCAACGATCTGAACCCCGAGGAGATCGAGTCGATCGAGATCCTCAAGGGCCCGTCGGCGGCCACGATCTACGGCACCGAGGCCTCGAACGGGGTAATCCAGGTCATCACCAAGCGGGGTCGTGCCGGCCGGCCGACCTGGGAACTCCACGCCGACGCCGGCGCCAACTGGCTCCAGAACCCCGAGGGCCGCTTCGAACCCAACTACTACGTCGGGCGTGACGGCAAGGTCAAAGAGTTCCGGGTTCTCGATTTCCAGAAGGAGATCTGCCTCGACCCGGCCCGCAACTGCCCGACCCACGTCTTCTCGACCGGCACCCCGTTCGCCGCGGGCCTGACCTTGAGCGGCGGGACCGAAGCGCTCCGGTACTTCTTCTCGATCGACGCGAATCGCGACGAGGGGTACCTCCACTACAACTGGCAGAACAAGTACAACGCCCGCGCCAACCTGAGCTATTCGAGCCGCGACGACAAATTCAAGGTCGATCTGAGCTTCGGCGGAGTCCGCTCGAAGACCCGGAGCGCGGAGGCGTTTCAGGCTGTCACCACCTCGATCATCTGGTCGTGCAACTTCCCCGGGTGTGAGCCGGACCCGTCCGATCCCGACAACACCGGATGGAACGGCCCCGGGCATGGCTTCCAGTTCTATCGCCCGGAAGACTACGACGCCGCATTCGGGTTCGACTTCATCGACCGGACCATGTTCAGCATGAAGTTCAGCCATCGGCCCCTGCCCTGGCTCAGGCACCAGTTGACGGTCGGCCCCGATTTCACCACGAACCGGTCATCGAACCTGATCGAGCGGGACGGCTCCGGCTACAATCCCTTCTTCGACTGGAGCCTCGGGTACAAGACGGGGCGAACCATGCGCTCGACGTTCCTGACTTTGGATTACGGCGCGGCGGCGGACTGGTCGATCTCGAAGAGCCTCACCAGCACCACGTCCGTCGGGGCCCAGTACTATTACAAGCAGTATGACATCCTCCGCGGCGAAGGCCGGCGGTTCTCGATTCCTGGCGGCTCCGACATCACCGGGGCGTCGCAGCGAGTCGCCGAAGAGTCGTTCTTCGAGAACAAGAACATCGGGATCTACGCCCAGCAGCAGTTCGCGCTCAAGAACCGCTTGTTCCTCACCGGCGCGGTGCGCGGCGACGACAACAGCGCCTTCGGCAGCAACTTCGACGCGGTGATCTATCCCAAGGTCAGCGCGTCATGGGTGCTGTCCGACGAGCCGTTCATGCCGAAGACCGGCTTCATCTCGCAGCTCAAGCTTCGCGGCGCGTGGGGCCGAGCCGGGTTGGCGCCGGACGTGTTCTCCGCCATCCGGACCTACCAGCCCAAGGTCGGGCCGGCCGGCCAAGGCGGTGTCTCGCCGCAGAACCTCGGCAACCCGAACCTCAAGCCGGAAGTCGGCGAGGAGATCGAGCTTGGAATCGACGCCGGCCTGTTCAACCAGCGGCTCGGGGTCGAGTTCACGTTCTACAACAAGGACGTGAAGGACGCGATCGTCTCGGTTCCCAACAAGCCGTCCCGAGGATTCCCCGGGGTGAGCTTCGTCAACCTCGGCAAGACCCGGAATCGGGGCATCGAGCTCGCGCTCGACGGCACCGTGATCAACCAGGCCAACCTTGGCCTCGACCTTCGCGGCACCATCGCGACGAACTCGAACACCATTCTCGACATGGGAGACCTCAACCCGCTGGTGGGCGGCATCATCGGCAACCAGTGGGACGTCGAGGGATTCCCGGCCGGCTCCATCTTCTCGAAGAAGGTCGTCGGGTCGAGCATTCAACGGATCCCGGTGGGTGCCATCCAGCTGCCGATCGGGTTCGATCCGATGTGCGAAGGGGGCACCGATCTGGGTTACGGCAACGGGACCCAGGTCCCCTGTGAATCGGCCCCGCGGATTTTCCAAGGTCGGGTTACTCCCGCGTGGAACGGCAGCCTCAGCGCCACCTTGACCATCAACAAGCGCCTCCGCGTCCTGGGTCTGGTGGATTACCTGGGCGGCCACTACATCACCTGCGGCGACTGCTGGGCCATGCACGCCTTCTTCCTGAGCTCGAGGGAAATTCTCGAGGGCACCGATCCGATCCTGTCGGGCTACCTCGGCACCTTCCTCCTCCAGGGCGACCCGAACTCCGTTGCCAATACCGGCTTGTTCAAGGCCGGCTTTGCCAAGTTGCGCACCGTGTCGGTTTCCTATGACCTCCCGAACCGGCTCACGAGGTGGGTGGGGGCAGCAAGAGGATCGATAACAATATCAGGCGAGAACCTGGTGACACTCTGGCGGGCCCAGAAGGAGGCCTTCGGCGTCTCCTGGATCGACTCGGAGATTTCGTCGAACGCACCCTGGGCGGGAGTCCGCGATCAGGGCTTCATCCAGGAATCGTTCCCCCAGGCCGCCCGAGTCCGCGCCACGATGCGGTTCTCGTTCTAACCGGCGACCGCCAAGGAGATCATCGACCATGCTGACCTTGCGTTTCGTCCGCCCCCTCTCGGTCCTGGCCGCCTCGGTCTTGGGCGCCACCGCGTGCAGCAACGTCCTCGACGTGGACTTCCCCGGGCGTGTTCCGGCCGAGCAGATCGACGACCCGAGCCTGGCTCCAGTGCTCGTCAAAGGCGTCATCGGCGACCTCGAGTGCGCCTACAACAACTACGTCGCGGCCACGGCGGCCCATGGTGACGAGTTCGAGACCGCCAACTCCAACGGCACCGGGGCCGCTTGGGGCGAGCGCGGTATCACCTCGGATTTCGAGGACTACATCAGCGGCCCCTGCGAAGGGACCTTCACCGGGTTCGGCATTCAGACGGTGATGCATACCGCCCGGTTCCAGGCCGAAGACATCTATAATCGGCTCCAGGCCTGGACCGATCAGCAGGTCCCGAATCGGCGCAAGTTCCTGGCAACGGTTCGGACCTACGGGGCCTACCCATACATCTTCTTCGGCGAGACCTATTGCGAGATCGCCTTCGACGGCGGTTCCGCGGTCTCCCGGGCCGCCTCGCTGACCATCGCCGAGCAGCGGCTCACCGAGGCCATCACGTTGGCCCAGGCCGCCGGCGACAACGACATCCTGAACTTGGCTCGGGTTGGGATGGCCCGGGTCAGGATGAACCAGCAGAAGTGGCCCGAGGCCGCTCAGGTGGCTGCCCTGGTATCGAGCGGCTACGTCAAGTTGGCCGACCGTGGCACCGAGAACGACCGACGTTACAACAAGTTCTATGGCAACTTCACGGCGGGTGGCCTCTACGTCGTGGCCGACGAGCTGCGGACCATCAACGACCCGCGGCTCCGGGTCCGCGATGGCGGCCGTGGTGCCTTCAACCCCACGATTCGGCTCTGGGTCACCGATAAGTACGGCAGCCTGGGCGATCCCATCATCCTGGCCAGCTACCGTGAGGCGCAGTTGATCCTGGCCGAAGCGCAGGCCCGTCAAGGGCAGATCGGTCAGGCGCTCGGCATCCTCAACGCTCGCCGCGGTCAGCTCGGCCTCAGCCCGGTCACCGCCACGACCCAAGCCGCAGCCATCGCGGCGGTCATCGAGGAACGCCGTCGCGAGCTGGCCTTCGAGGGCGGCCACCGCCTGAACGACATTCTTCGGAACAACATTCCCTGGAAGGGTGCCAACGGGTCGACCAGACGGTTCAACGACTACACCGGGCGCCCCTATGGCGCGGCTACCTGCTTCCCGCTGCCGACCAAGGAGGTTTCGGGGGTCTAACGGCGGCGATATTTCTGGCCACGATCAGTCCGAGAGGGGCGCGGCGACCACCGCGCCCCTCTCGTTCTTACCGGGCTCGAGTGGATGGCCCGAGGTAGCGCTTCTTGACCTTGGCCACGACGGTGTACGCGGGGTCGACGACATTGGCGACCGTGTTCTCGCCGACCTGGCCGAGCAGGGTGTAGGCGTCCATCTTCTCGAAGCCATAGTCCGCGACCAGCCACTCGATCAGTTCCACGTGGGCCAATCGGAAGGCGTCGATCAAGGGGCGAGCGCTGCCCGCCACCATGATGTAGTCGCGGTCCTCGAGGCGAGGCCAGTTGATCGGCTTCCCCTTGACGACATCGATCTTGAAGATCACGTCCATGCTGGTTTCGAGTCCGGTGCCGTTGACTTCGCCTTCGCCCTGCCGGGCGTGTCCATCCCCGAAGTAGAAGTATGCCCCGTCGTGGAATATCGGCAGGTAGACGGTGGTGCCCTCGCGGACCTCGGGGGCGTCCATGTTGCCCCCGAAGTCTCCGGGCCAGATCCCACCGAACGCCTCCTCCCCGCGCGGTGCCACGGCCATCCGCCCGAGCATCGGTTGGAGATCGATCTCGAGACGCCGCCGGCTGTTGGGCATTTCGGTCGTGGCCACCATCCGCACCGTGTCGAGACGCCAGAGATATCGTCGAGCCGCGATCGGCTCGTTCAGCAGCCGGACCGTCTTGTCCATGGTCAGGCCGCCGAAGTCCGGGTAGAGTTGCGAGGCAGCGAGCCCGGTATTGGGCCGAACCTTGATGATCTCGACCTTGAGCATGTCTTGGGTCGTGGCTCCCTCGACGTAGATCGGGCCAACCTCGCCCGGAAAAGCCCCGCCCTGTTCGGTGTAGTAGGCACCGTGATTGGTCTTGCTGATCAGCACGGTCCCGGGTCGAACCCGCAGCACCGGCGGCCTCACCGCGAAGGTGGGCTGAAGCACGGTCGGATTGAAGCGGACGGTATCCTGGACGGCAAGGACGGCGAACGCCCCGGCGAGTAACCACATCTCATGCCTCGGTAGCTAAGGTATTGCGGAAGATACTTCGAAGAGCGCCGTACAGGGGCAGATCGCCCCAACAGATTCCAGGTCCGAACCACTCGACGCGCCCGGCCTCCCGTCGCGGTGGTTGCGTAGGGGACCGCGGTCGGGGCATCTTCCCCCGGGGCCACCGCCCGCGCTTTGGATCGCCTAGCCAACTGGAGCACCTGATGAGCGAGATACCGTCGCAGGACCGTCTTGCCGACCTGAGCGCCGCCTTGGGAAACCCTGATCAGCCGGTGCTGCCGGTTCCCAAGCTGGAAGACCTGAAGGCGTGGCTCGACGAGACCCGACTCCACCTCTGGGGCCAACTCCAGGCCGCCCACGCGGACGAGCCCGAGTTCGAGGAGCGATTCCGGATTCGCCGCCTCATCGAATCGTGCCAGCGGCTGAGCGCCGACGTTCGAGTCGGTCGCCTCGACCCACATCGGCCCGAGCTGATCGACCTCCGCGCCGCGATCGCCGAGTTGGGCGCCGTCATCGCCGCGGGACAGGCACTGCCGCCAAGGGGTGCCGGGCCGGTCGGCTAGGGTCGCGCCGCGACGCCAACACCACCGCGAGAGCGAACACCGCGACCGCGACGCCCTGGTGGGCAACCCCCAGGACGACCGGCACGGACCAGAGCAGCGTCGCGACCCCCAACGCGAACTGGAGGACGATCGTCGCCACGACGCCCAGGCCCAGCCGTCGATCGATCGCCGCGTCGCCACGCATGGCAGCATACCCGAGCCACAGCCCGCTGAACGCCGTGACGGTCGCCAGCCACCGGTGATGGAACTGAGCGGCGACCGGATCATCGAGCAGATTGGCCCACCACGGTGACAGCCGGCCGTACCCGGGCGGAACCCACTGGCCGCCCATTCTCGGGAACTCGTTGAAGATCCTACCGGCGTCGAGACCCGCGACCACCGCGCCCGCGAGCGCGGTGAGAAAGACGGCGCCCACCCACGCCCAGGCCGCCACTCGACCAGGACCCCGGGCCCCAACGGTGTCCGCTGGTATCAGGAGCCGCGTCGCGGTGGCGACCGTGATCGCCACGATCACGAGCGCGAGGCCGAGATGGGCCGCCAACCGGTGTTGACTGACATCGGTCCGGACGGTGAGGCCGCTTTGCACCATGAACCAGCCGAGAACCCCCTGGGCGATCAGGAGCACCGCGAGCAGCACTGTCCGCCGCTTGAGCCTGCCGTCGAACCAGCCGCGCCGCCAGAAGAGGGCCATGGGAACGAGCAGCGCCAAGCCAACGAGCCGGGCCCAGAGCCGGTGGAAGTACTCCCAGAGGTAGATCTGCTTGAACCGGCCGAGGTCCATGCCGGGGTGCTCGATCAGGTACTCGGGGATCTGACGGTACTTGGCGAAGGCCTCCTCCCAGGCTGCGGCCCCGATCGGCGGGATGACGCCACTGATGGGCTTCCACTCGGTGATCGAGAGCCCCGAGTCGGTGAGCCTGGTGATCCCGCCGATCATCACGGTCAGCAGCAGCATCACCGCCCACGCGGTGAGCCACCAGCCAATCGCCCGAGCTGGCTTCATGGCAATCTCTTCGGATCGGACCGGAGAGTGAATCGCTGCCCGTCCGGATCGTAGCCGATCAAGACGACCTCGCGGGCACCGAGCGACACGACGGTATCCAACCGGACCTCCGCCGGCAGCGCCTCGCGACGGACCCGCTCGCGGGTAGCCTCCATCCGGCGCTCGCGATCGGTGGTCAGGGTTCCGAGGCTGTCGGCCACCGGGTCCAGGGAGTCCAGCCGTCGCACCTCGACGACGAGACGGCGAAGTCCTGGCGCGACGGGAAGGTCACGAAGCAGGTGAATCATGCCCTCGTGCCGCGCCCCGCCGCCCCGCAGAGTATCGCCGAGTCGCTCGACGCCGTCGATGCGCCCGAACAAGCCGTATCGCGCGGCCCGGCCCTCGCATTGCACCCGCTGGCGCATGTGGGCCGGCACCCCGGCCAATTCCTCGTCGGAGAGCTGCCGGCAGTGCTCGATCCGCTGCGGCCGCGCGCTCCAGGCGATCCGGATCCGCCCGTCGGTCCCCTGATGGCTCCGCCAAGGGGCCACCGAGCCGACGACCAGAGCCAGGGCCGTTACGACGGCGACCGCCATGGCGAGCGCTCGAGTCATCGCGCCACCTGGGCAGTGCGCTCCACGGCCAAGCCAGCAACGGCCGCCGCGACCGCCCCCGCGTCAGTCGCGTCGACCACGACCACGCGGCTCGGCTCGACACCGGCCGGCAGCCGGGCCTCCCGCCTCCCGGCCACCCGCTCGGTCGCCCATTTTGGCCCCTCGCGATGCCAGCAGTCGCGGCTCGGGCACCCGGCCAGGACCACACCGCTGGCTCCGGCGTCCATCGCGGCGCCAATCATGTTGGGGTGAACCGACCCCACGCAGGCAACGGTCGTCACCAGGACGTCGGAGCTTGATGCCTGGGACCCGGCGGCGTGGGCGCAGCGCAGCATCACGACGCGACCAGCGACGGCCGGTCGATCGTAGTCGTGCTTGGCCCACTCGAGTTGGTCCCGCCCGTTTCGTCCTGGCGGGCCGACCGCCGACACCTCGCATGAGCCGGCGCAAATGCCGCAGCTCACGCAACGGTCCTGGGCCACCTTGGCGACGAGCTTGGCGCGACCGTCGGTCCGGGCCACCATCGCGATCGCCTCGTAGGGACAGTCATGGGCACACTGCTCACAGCCGGTGCAGAGTCGGCTGTCGACGCGTGACGGCTCGGCGGAACCCTTGGGCTCCCCGGTGAGCCACGGTACCGCCAGGAGGGCGCCGACCAGCGTAGTGACGCCAAGCCACGCCCCCCACGGGGGCAGCGCGGCATGGAGTGGCAACCAGAAGGCATAGAACCAATCCACCGGGACCGATTCGGCGAGCCGAAAAGGATTGGCTTCGGGGGCGATACGGAGGGGGCGCGCGAAGGCCAGGACCACCAAGCCGACCACCACCGCGACCCACAGGCGGCGAGGCGGCAACAAGGTCGGCCGGGCCACTCGTGACACGTGAAGCCAGAGTCCGAGACCTAGGCCAAGCGGCAGCGCGACGTGGAGAAAGAGATTGACGAAAAAGAAAGCGCTCGGGATCGCCTGATCCCCCAGAAAGGTGAGTTGGAGCGGCTTGGCCAGGATCGGCAGGGCATCGATGATTCTGGCGCCCTCGACGGCCAGAAGCTCGCCAAACTGGTCCCAGACCAGAACGAAACCGGTCCACCCGCAGACGAAAAGCAATCCCAACAGACCGACCCCGGTCAGCCAGGCCAGGAGCCGGGGTCCGTGAGTTCGTCGCTCCAAGAACATCCGGCCCAGGTGGACCACCACCGCCAGGATCGAGGCATCGGAGGCGTAGCGATGGACTCCTCGAACCCAGTTCCCGGCCAGGCGGTCGTCGGTCAGCGCGGCGACCGAGGCCCAAGGCGCCCCGATCCGGTATAAGAAGAGGAGCCACAGCCCGGTGACCAGCAAGACGATCAAGAGGACCACCGCGATGGTCCCGCTCTGGTACAGGGGGTTGTACCGGCTCCCGTAGAGCCGATTGCACGACGAAGCTCGATCTCGGGCGGCCTCGTCGATCCTTGGCCTGGCACCGAATGGCCAGGCCGAGGGCCAGATCTCGTCGGTATCCGGGATGCTGACCCACGGGGCCCGCCCGAACGCCCGGCAAGCCAGGGTGGGCACCCGTGCGAGCGAACGTCTGTTCAGGGCCTCGTGAGCACGAAGTAGATGACGTACAGCCACGAGAAAACCCCGTGGAGACAGGCCCAGAGTACCGATTGGTTGGTCGACCACGAGATCGTGATCGCCAACGCCGTCCCAAACGAGATCCCCGCCTTCGCGACCGACCTCCGATCCATGGCGTCGTTCCTTTCCTTTGGCAGCCGCTCTCGCGTCGCCGCTCCTTCCGCCTATTCCACCCGTCGCGCGAGCGACACCACCGCGGTGGCATCGACCCGAACCGCCGTGACCCGACCACCCTCGCCCCGCCGGAACACATAGCGGGTGCCACCCGCGCCAAAGGTGTCGTTGCCAAGATGAAGGAGCGGCCGCGTTGCTGCCTGCCCGCCGCCTTTGACCTTGAGCACGCCCTCCTCGACGGTGAACGTGATGTCGGTGGGGACCCCGCGCCCCACTCCGCGAAACCGGCCGGTGTAGGCCGCGAGATCACCGGTGACCGGTACCCCGACCATCTCCTTGCCGGGCCCGAGCACCGCCTTGGCGATCGCGGTCGCGATGCCACCAGGGTTGGCGGGGCCAGCGGTGTTCGTCAGCACCACCACATAGAGGTCATCATCTGGATAGTAGCGCGAATCGGTGGTGAAGCCACTGATGCCGCCGCCGTGGGAGATCAGCCGACGGCCATCTTCCTCTCCGGCCACGAGGCCCTTCGCGTAACGAAGCGGGTAACCATCGTTGAGAGCACCCGGTGTGATCATCTCGCGATACGATGCCCGGCTCACCACCCGGTCGCTGGTGTGGAGGGCCCGAAGCCAAGCGATCAGGTCGCCAGCGGTCGAGCAGAGCGATCCGGCCGCGTACGGCCAGGAGTGATTCTGTCGCGCCGCCTTGAGCAACTTCCCGCCGAAGTTGTACCCGTGCACCTTGCGTTTGACCAGGTCGGTTTCGCTGCAGTACGACGAACTCGGCATCGCCGCCTTGTCGAACAAGTTCGCCTTGACATACTCGGCGTAGCCCTGGCCGGAGACCTTCTCGATGATCATCCCGAGGAGGAAGTACGCCGAGTTGTTGTAGACGACCGCTTCGCCGGGGGTGAAGTCGAAGCCCTTGTTGGCGAACAGTGCCATGATCGAGTCCTTCGACGTCGTCAGCCCCATCAGCGGCCGTGCCTCGGCGATCTCGGTGTAGCTACGGATGCCCGAGGTGTGATCGAGGAGGCGGCGGATCGAGATGTGCTGGCCGCGAGCGGGGTACGTCGGCAGATAGGTGAGCAAGTCGTCGTCGAGTTTGACCTTGCCTTGCTCCACCAGCTGCATGATCGCGGCGGCCGTGAATTGCTTGGTGATCGAGCCGATCTCGTAGATCGCGTTCGCCGGGGTTGGGGTGTCGAGTTCGAGGTCGGCCGCGCCGTAGCCTTTGAGGGCGATGGTGTCACGGCCCTTGACCACCGCGATCGAGACGCCCGCCACCTGGCCGGCCTTGATCGGCGCGGAGACGATCGAGTCGATCTGGGCGACGAGTTTGGCGCGATCGGGGCGCTGCGCGGTGAGGGACGCGGGCGCGCTGAGCCCGGTGACGATCACGATGGAGACGAGAAGGCGCATGGGTCGAGATTCCTTCGAGGGGTCCGGGGAACCGCGGGGGGCGGCGGTGATGGATCAATAATATACCGGACCACGGGCCCCGGGTTTGTCTAGCCGAAGCGCGGCTCCGGGTGCCGCGGCATCATCGCTTGGTGGTATTCGGTGCCGCCCCGGCCTCCATCAACCCGATCAAGCGGCGCACCGCCTCACCCACGAACGAGGGCGCTTCCGCATCGGCGTCCACCTCGACGACTTCCACCCCCGGCGGAAGTCCCGCCCGGAGGGCCTCGAAGAACGCCGCATCGCTCTCCGGATCGTGGAGCGGGCCACCCGGTACCGAATATCGTCCGACGCCCCGTAGCGGCAACATGAACACCGCCTTCCCGCCGGCGGATCGCAGCCGCGAACAGATCGCTTCGGCGACTCGGACGATCTCTTCGCGGTTGAGGCGGGGGACGAAGATCACCGGGCTATGGAAGACGTACCGATGGCCGCGGTACTTCTCCGGGACCTCATTGGCCTCGACGAAGAGGCCCAAATGCTCCGCCCCGCCGGGGCAGATCACCTGGGGCAACCCCAGTTTCCCCGCCACCGTGAGCCGTTCCGGACCGCTCGCCCGTAACCCGCCGAACACCTCATCGGCGATCTCGCCCAACGCGTAATCGAACACCGCGCCGATCACGCCCTCTTTCATCAGCTGCTCCATCGCCCGGCCGCCGGAGCCGACCGCGTGGAACACGACCACGTCGTACCCGGCGTCGCGAAACAACTGGAGGGCCAGGGTGGCGCCGTCGGTGAGGACCCCCAGGTTCGTCATCGCGACCAGCGGCTTGTCGCCCCGCCTGGCCTCCATGGTTCCCTCGACCCGGGACATCCCGTGCGCCGCGGCGGCCGCGTTGGCGAGAATCCGCGCGGTGAACGGGTTGACCCCGACCAGGTCGCTCACCGAGAAGACCATGGTGATGTCCTTGACCCCGACGAACCGCGAGGTATCTCCCGAGGCGACGGTCGAGACCATCACCTTGGGGAAACCGTACGGCAACGCTTGCATCACCTGGGTACAAGACGAGGTGCCCTGGGTCCCGCCCACGCCGAGCACCGCGTGGGCACGACCTGACTCGATCAACTCGAGCAGGATCCGGGTGGCGCCGGCGACCATGATCGGGGCCGCCGCCTCGCGGGTCGGCGCTCGAAGCAGTGCGCCCAAATCGCTCCCGCCGGCGCGGGCGACCTGCTCGCGGCTGACGTGGGCGGCCAGGCCGGGCGTGCCCACCACGCCGAGATCGATGATCGTCACCGCCCCGCCGAGACCAGCCACCTGACGGCGGAGGAACTCGACCTCCTCGGCCTTGGTGTCGAGCGTGGCGAGGAGCACCACCGTGCGGGTCACGGTCGGGCCGGCCGGTTGGTGAACTCGAGGCCAGCGAACTCCCGGGCGGCGGCGAGGACCGCCCGCTCGATCGGCAGCCGTTCGGTCGAGGAGCCGGTCCAGAACCCGTGCCCGCTGGTGTGATCGAGCAAATACTGCGCGTCCGCCGGTGCCTCCATGGCTGCCCCATGGCCAACCAGGATCGCCTCGGGGTGAACCGCCCGCACCACCGCATAGGCCGCTTCGGTGCGGCGCGCGGTCTCGGCGATCGTCTCGCCGGAGTCGAAACCGACCAGGCCGCCCTTGGTGGTCCCGGCGTGGAAACAGAAGATGTCCGGTGCCGCCCGCTCGGCCATCCGGCGGCTGTCCTCGAGGTCGTAGGCCACCGCGATCGTCACCATCCCCAGCTCTTTCGCCAGCGCCAGCATCTCGATCTCGTGGTCATAGGTGATGCCGCTCTTCACCAGGACCCGGTAGAGGGTGCTGTCCTTGTCGAGGTAACCGATCGACGGCCCCACGTTGGAAACCGACGACACCCCCATCGACTTGAGCCGCTCCAGCACGGAGCGCATGTCCTTGAGCGGATCATTGGCGTTGAGGCAGGCGCAGACGAAGGCGTCGCCCTTCAAGGCGGGGAGAATGTCCTGCTCCGTGTAGCGCAGGGTCTGCTCGTTCGAGTCGAGGATCGGCCACATCATCGCCATGGTGCCCATCCCGTTGGCGCGCAGTCGCGCGCCCGAGAAGGTGTTGATGCAGTCGACACCGGCATCTTCGAGCAGTTTGGCCACCAGACCGCTGCCGGCGCTGGCGATGAAAATCGGGCGGCGCTTCGCCACCTTGGACCGGAGCTTTCGGAGAATCGCGTCGCGGGTGGTCCGAGGAACGATCATGGCGAGGAGTCCTATCGGACCACGTGCAGCACCGCGCGCATGGTATGTCGATGCCCGGGAAAGGTGCACAGCATGTCATAATCGCCAGGTGTCGCCGGCGCCCGGAATTCGATCGCTTCCGAGGCCTGGTGCTTGAGCAGCTCGGTCGCCGCCAGGACCTTGTCGCTGGTGGGTCGGAACTGTCGGGCAAAGCCGTCCGCGCCGAGCCGATCCGCCGCCGCCCCGATCTCGTCGTGGGAACCCGGTGTTCCGATGATCAGGTTGTGGGGGGTGTAATCGTCGTTCACGAACCGGATGGTCACGGTTGTCCCCGCGGTCACCCGGTATACCGGGAGGTCGTAGCGCATCCCTTCGACGACCGCGCGGACCACGATGGCACCGTCGTCCGCGACGTCCCGACTCGCCGATCTCGGGGCCGCGGGCGCCCCGGTCGCCGGTGGCCCGCCGCCGCGCGCCGCCCACATCCGCTCCACCCGCCTGGCGGCCAGCCGTGCCGCCGGCACCGGCGAGGCGAGGACCAGGCCGAGCAGTTCCCGATTCACGACGTTGTGCTGCTGGAAAACCCAGAGCGCCTCGAGCAGGTGATGGGCGTCGGCTGGCGTGGTGGGGTCGAGCCGTCCTATCCACTCCCGGGTCGCGGCGATCACCTCCGCGCTGTTGCGCTCCGACAGCTCGACCCGGGCCCGATGCCGGATGCCGTCGACCGGATGCTCCAGCGCCGCGAGGAGCGCCGGAATGGGCTGGCCGTCGATGGCCACAGGTTGCGAGAGCGGCCGCCCTGGCACCGTGATCCGATAGATCCGCCCGTGGCTGTGGTCGCGCGCCGGGTCGCGGATGTTGTGCTGCATGTGGCCGATGACCGCGTTGGACCAATCGGCCAGGTACAAGGCGCCATCGTCACCGATCTCGAAGTCGGTGGGCCGGAAGTTCGGGTCGGAGGACACCAGGAGGTCCTCGGTCTCGGTTCCCTGAACGTCGCCGGTGACCGGATCGGCCCTGAGGGTGTACTGCTTGACGCCGAGGAAAGCGATCACGTTCAGGATCAGGAAGTTGCCTTGATTCTTGGCGGGAAAGTGCCCGCTCGAGAGAATCCCGCTCGACGGGACCGGCCGCACGGTATGCCGCAGCATCTGCCGCATCGAGAAGGTCCCGTCGGGATGATCCTTGACCTGGTAGGCCGTCCCGCCGGTCGCGTCCGTGGCGTAGTGGTTGCCCCAGTAGTCGAAGCTGGTCCCGTGCGGGTTGGGACTGTTCACCGCGTGGAAGCTGAACTCGTGGGTTCGGGGGTTGAAGCGGTACATGCCGGACCGATTCGACTCCTGATTGGCCCGCCAAGGCGTCTCGAAGTTGGAGACGCTGAAAATGCCCTCCTGGTAGTAGACGAAGCCGTCCGGCCCATAGACGAAGTTGTTGGCGGCGTGGTGGGTGTCCGCCGAGCCGATCGTGCCGCCGATCCGATAGCGAACGTCGGCCACGTTGTCCCCGGTGGTGTCCTTGAGGAACAGCAGATCGGGCTGGGAGGCCACGATCACCCCACCGTTCCAGAACTCGAAGCCGGTCGGGTTTTGCACGTAGGCGAAGGTGATCGCGGTATCGGCCACGCCGTCGCGGTTGTCGTCCGGGAGAATCAGGAGCCGATCGTTCATCGGTCCCAACGGTTCCCATTTGGGGTAGGTTCCCCAGGTCGCCGCCCAGAGGCGGCCCCTGGTATCGACCCCGAGCTGCACCGGATTGACCAGTTCCGGAAACCGCTCTTCGGAGGCGAACAGGTTGGCTTTCATCCCCCGCGCCAGTCGCATCCGCTCGATCGCGGCCTCGCCGCCCAGGTAGTCGAGGCTCCCGGTCTTGGAGACGCCATCCTGGAGCTGCGGCTCGGTGAGATTGGTCTCGACCGCCACCGGCGGGGGGACTTTGGAGTCGTCCGCCGTGAGCCGCTCGCCTCGCGCGGCGGCCCAGATCACCGGATCGCGATTGGCGGTCAGGTGGTCGAGCTGGACCAGCTCGTTCTGGAGGACCTCGTAGTTGGTCTGCCCGTTGACGAAGGCGAGGGTGGCTCGCGACCCCCAGACGTCGTTGCCGTCGGTGGCGCGATATCGGTTGTACCAGTACCGGTTCTTCTCGCGTACCGCGGCCCGGACCGCCTCCACCCGGGCCTGGTCCCCGGCCGGCGCCCTGCCTAACAATCGCCCCACGATCGTCTCGGCGACTTGGCGGTTGCCTTCGCTGTTGAGGTGGACGCCGTTGATCGTCAGCGGCTCTGTCGACTCCGCGTAGAGCCGCCGGGTCGGTTCGAACAGATCGAGGTACCCGACCCCTTCGGCCCGCGCCACCGAATCCATGACTCGGGCGTACTTCGCCAAGCGGCCATTGTTGGCGGAGCCATCCGGGAGGTTGGGATCGCCGAGGTCTTCGTGGGCGATCGGCGAGAACAGCACCAGGCGGGGCGCGCCCCGACCGGAGTAGTTCTGGGCCCGGGTGTGAGCGATCCAATCCGCCAGCGCGGCGGCGAAGCCGGCCGGATCGTCGTCGTAGGACTCGTTGTAGCCGAACATCGCGAAGATCACGTCGGCCTTCGACAGCCCGAGGTAATCGTCCGGCGTCGGCCACCCCTTGGTGCGAGGGCGATGGTCGATCCGGTCTCCGGTGACCCCTTGGTCGCGGATGACGAGCCGGTGGGTCGGACGAGCGAGTTGGAGGTAGGTCTCCAGCCACCCGTCGTCCTGCATTCGATCGGCCAAGGCGTTGCCGATGATGACGATGTGATCGCCAGGATCGAGCTCTAACTCGGGGGCCGCGCACGCCACGGTCGTCGCGGCGATCAGCGGAGCAATTCGTCCGAGCGGCCGCCGGATGGTCATGGTGTTGGCCCTTTGCCCGCCGCCGACGAGTCCCGGGTCGGCCGATCGGGGGACATGATGGGGGTGTCCCACCCCGCGAGGTCCGAGGGGCGGACCCCCCGACGATACCCATCGAAGCTGAAGGTCACCGGGTGATACGGCCCGACGAACGACACGTCGAGGTCCGGCGTGATGACGCTGTCCATCCCGAGGGCCCACAGGGTGGCGTTGACCAGCATCCTGCGGAATCCAGGGTCGAGGAGATCTTCCGACGCGCCGTGAGTGGACGTGAACACCCGACCCCGCTGCCCCGCGACGCCCTGGTAGGTTCGGGTCCACACCACCGGCAGCTCGGGCTTGGTCGTGTCGGCCGGGGCGTTCGGCGTCATGCCGTTGAGGATCTGTCCCAACGCCAGCACCTCCGACCCCTCCACCGGATGGGCCTCGTAGCCACCCGATTGGGCGTGGATCTCCCGGACCCCGCGGAAGATCGGATGGGCCAACTGCTCCGGCCGCGGGACGATCCGCGAGCTTTGTTCGTGGTTGGTGCCCCAGTGCGCGATCCAGGTCTCGCCCAGCACCTGCTCGCCGAAGCCAAACGGATAATCGGCGCCCTGGTAGTCCCACGAATACTTGGCGAAGGGCCCGCTGGCGATTCGAAAGGCGTGGGTGGCGGTTCGCAGCCCGATCACCGGCCCGCCCCGATCGAGGTAATCCACGATATGCTGCATCTGGTCGGCGGGAAAATCCTGGAAGCGGATCGCCAGAATCAAGAGGTCCGCCGTTCGAAGCGCCTCGAGTCCCCCGATGTTGGAGCTGCCGGGCTCGATGAACCCAGCGCTGTCGAGGGTGAAGAACACGCTGGCCTGGAATCCGAGCCGGCGTGCCAGGATCCGGCCAAGCGCGGGAAGGAGCTCCTCGGAGCGGTACTCGTGGTCACCGGCGATCAGGACCAGCTGCTTGCCGGCACCCGGCCCCTCGGTGCCGCGATAGACCACTTGCGAGGGATGGCCGGGAACCTCCGGCGGCGCGGCCCGGGAACAGCCCGCCGCGGCGGCCACGCCGAGCAGCAAGGTGAATCGGATCGACATCGGGGCGGCTTTCACGGCGTTACCTCGGAATCGCGGCTCGAACGCCGGCCGGATTGACCTGGCGATGACGCTCGAGAACCGCGTCGATCGAGGCGGTCGCGGCCGGCGTGCCCGACATGCAGAGGATCTTGACGTCCGGGAACTCGTGGCTCACCTGGCGCGCCAGTTCGTCGCCTCGGATGCCGGGCATCACCACATCCGTGAGTAACAGGTCGAAGTCCGACCCCGAGCTTCGGAGCGCGGCCAACGCCCCCTTGGCGTCGGCCGCCTCGGTCACCTGAAACCCCGCCGCGGAGAGCTGCCGACTCAGCACCCGCCTCAAGCACTCGACGGCCTGGTTGTGGCGAAGGACCAGGTACCAGGCGAGGACCGCGGTGGCCGTCACCGCGATCAGCTTCTCGACACCGAGTCGGACCCGAGCGGCGCGGTCCGCCGGTCGCTCGAAGAAGTGCCACCAGCCGAAGATGATGAGGGGGTAGTAAGCGTTGTAGACGATCCAGGCGGTCCCGTCCACCAGCGACGAGGGCCACGCCCGGTGCAGCAGCCACAGCAGGCCGCCGATCCCGGAGACGAGCCAGGCCACGCCAATGAGGCGCCAGCCGCGGGCCAGCCGAACGTCGTTGCCTGGACTGCCCGCGGCCAGGAGAGCGGCGGCGGCGGTCCCGAAATCGAAGGGCAAGAACAGGAAGTCGTTGGCCGCGTTCCGGGGCGAGTTGGCCAGGAGAAGGGCCACGGCCAGCGTAGCCCGCGAAGTAGAACCACCCGGCAATGATGACCCCAGGAGCCGGCACCGACATTCACCAACCTCGTTTGGACTGCCCGAAACTACTCCGCTCCCGAGCCGTTGGCGACCCCCCATGATCGGCTGATCAAGCGGCCTGGGCAGCTGGTGGAGGGCTGGTCCCCTGCGGGCTGCCAACCCGCGGTTCAGAAGATCCCGAACCTCCGGTGCCGCATCGCCTCCCGGACCCGATTGGCCGCGAGTTCGACTGCCGCCTCGCGCGGCAACACCCCTCGGCCCCGACTCCGAGCGAGCACCGCCTCGACGTTGCCTCGGATCTTCTCCCCGATCGCCTCGAACGCGGCGGTCCGGGTGGCGCCGGCGTACTCCATCGCGGCGCAGATCACCCCGCCCGCGTTGGCGATGAAGTCGGGAATGACGGTGACGCCGCGCTCGGCGAGTCGGCGCTCCGCGTCGTCGGTACAGGGAATGTTGGCCCCCTGGAGCACTAACCTGGTCTGGAGGCGATCGACGTTGTCGCCGGTGATCACGTCCGGCCTGGCGGCGGGAATCCAGATGTCACAGGCCACGTCGATCACGGCGTCCACCGGACCGGGCCGGGCGTCGGGAACGTCGGCCAGGCTCTTCCCGGCCCGCTTGGTGGCGACGAGCTGAGCGAGGTCGAGCCCCGCCTGGTCGGTCAGGGTGGCCTTGGAGTCGCTCGCGCCAACGAGCACCGCGCCACGCTCGGCGAGGAACCGGGCGGCGTGGATCCCGACGGCCCCGAATCCCTGCACCACGGTTCGGGCCCCCTCGAGCTCGAGGCCGATCGCCGCACCCGCCACTTCGGCGGCGTGGCGGAGCCCGAATCCGGTGGCCCCGAGTTCGTCGAGCGGAATCCCGCCGAGCGCGGCCGGCAGCGCGACCGCCCGGCCGATCTCGTCGGAGATCCAGCCCATGCAGGTCTCGTCGGTGCCCATGTCGGGCCCGAAGATGTAGTCGGTCTCGTGGCGGAGGGCGTGGGCAAAGGCGCGAAGGAGGGCCTCTTTGCGCTCCGGCGGCATTCGGGGGTCGCCCCGGAGCACGGACTTGCCCCCGCCGTGGGCGAGATCGGCGGCCGCGTTCTTGAAGGTCATGGCCCGAGCGAGCCGGGCGCATTCCTCGACGGTGACATCGGGCGCCACCCGGAGCCCGCCGATGGATGGGCCCCGGGCCACGTTGTCGATCACCAGTACCCCATCGAGACCGAGAGCCTGATGGACGACCCGGATGATCTTCGCCGGACCGAGATGGTCGCCTGGCGTTGCGCCCTGGCTCACGGAACCCTCCCTGATCGGATGCCTCAACCTGGCGGGTCCCCGATGAGCGGACGGTGAAGCGGCCTCGAAGGGAGATCCGGGGGGGGAACGACCGAAAGGTGAGGCGATTCTCAGGGACAGCCCAGCACCGACTCATCGTCGAACGACTACCTTACTGGTGTCCCCAGCGAAGCGGCTCCCGTGAGGCTCCGATACGCCATCCTATTCGTGGGCGATCTCGCTCGTTCGCGGCGATTCTACCACGAGTTGCTCGGCATCCCGATCCGAACCGAGGACGCCAGTTCGATCGAGCTCGAGACCGGCGAGGCGACGTTGGCGCTCCATCAGTCGCACGTCGGGCAAGCGGCGCATCACCCGCCGATGGTGGCCGGCTCGGCCCGGTTCGGGCTGACGGTCGATGATCTCTCCGCTACTCACCGGCGGCTGACCGCGGCCGGGGTTCGGCGCGTCGGCGGCCCCGAGGCCCGGTACGACTACACCATGTGCCTCTACGAGGACCCCGACGGGTACTACTTCACCCTGGCCGAGCCCGTCCGAAGCAGCGCTGCCTGACTCCGGCGGGTCGGGGCAGCGGCAGATTGGTTATCCACCCGGCCGAGGGTAGCTTAGACTGCGACCCGGCTTCCACCAGGAATCAGATCGATGCCGGTGACCGCGAAACTGTCTCGGAGATTCTATGCCGCCATCGGAGACGATGTTGCTGCCGTGAACTCGTCGACTGGTTCAACGCCGTGGACTTGACCTACCGGACGGAGCTCCGGGAACTCGAGGCTCGGGCGGCGGCCAAGCAGGATTTGGCCGACACCCGCGCGGACCTCATCAAGTGGATGTTCCTGTTCTGGCTCGGCAGCGTCGCGGCGAGCGGGGCGGGCCGCTTCTTCTAACCCCGGATTGGGGTCCGCCTTGACCCGGGCGAGCACCACGACAGCCCGCTGCCCTCGCCTTCTCATCGGGGCTCACCCGGACCCATCTTGGCCATCGCCATGGAGAAACTTCGCACCGTCATCTTCGCCGACCACGACGCCCTGGCCCGCGCCGTCGCGCGGCGAATGGCGGAGATCATCCGCGCCCGGGCGGCCGAGGGACACCCCGCCGTGCTGGGCCTCGCCACCGGGTCGACTCCGGTCGGGGTCTACCGCGAGTTGATCCGGCTCCACCGCGAGGAGGGTCTGAGCTTCGCCGGGGTCAGGACCTTCAACCTCGACGAGTATTACCCGATCGCGCCCGAGGAGATCCACTCCTATCACCGGTTCATGCGGGAGCACCTCTTCGACCAGGTCGACATCCCGGCCTCCCAGTGTCACCTGCCCCGAGGAGACCTGCCCAGGAGCGAGGTCGCCGCGCACTGCGCCGAGTACGAGGCGGCGATCCGGGCGGCCGGGGGAATCGACTTCCAGCTGCTCGGCATCGGGAAGACCGGTCACATCGGGTTCAACGAACCCGACTCGAGCGCCGCGAGCCGGACCCGGCTGGTCACCCTCAACGGCATTACCCGCCGCGACGCCGCCGCCGACTTTTTCGGCGAGGCGAACGTGCCTCGGGAGGCGATCACCATGGGGGTCGCCACCATTCTCGAGGCCCGCGAGATCGCCATTCTCGCCACCGGGGAGCACAAGGCCGCCATCATCCGGCGGGCGGTGGAGGGCGAGATCGACACCGAGGTGGCGGCCACCTTCCTCCAGCGCCATCCCGCCACCACCTGCTATCTCGACGAGGCGGCGGCCGCGAACCTCACCCGGATCGCCACACCCTGGTTGGTCGACGAGGTGGCCTGGACCGACGATCTCGCGGTCAGGGCCGTGGTCCACCTCTCGGAATCCTCCGGGCGGGCGATCCTCAAGCTCACCCAGCGCGACTACGCCGACCACCGCCTCTCCAGCCTGGTCGCCGGGTACGGCTCGCCGGGAGCCGTCAACGGCATGGTGTTCAATCGACTCGGCGCCAAGATCCGGGGCCGCTCCAAGCTGCCGCGGGGCGAGCGAGTGATCTGCTTCTCGCCTCACCCCGATGACGACGTGATCTCGATGGGCGGGATGCTTCGCAAGCTGGTGCTCAATCAGAATCAGATCACGGTCGGCTACCTCACCAGCGGCAACATCGCCGTCTTCGACCACGACGTCAGGCGGTACCTCGATTTCCTCGGCCGGCTCGCCGCCGAACGGGCGCTCGCCACCGACGCGGTCGAGGCGCTGACCGAGCGGGTCGAGGGCTTCTTCCGCCGGAAACGGCCGGGCGAAGTCGATCTCCCCGAGATCCGCGACCTCAAGCGGATGATCCGAGAAAGCGAGGCGGTCAGCGGTATCGAGACCTTGGGTCTGCCCCGAAGCGCGGCCCGGTTTCTCGATCTGCCGTTCTATCAGACCGGCAAGGTTCGCAAGGATCCGGTCGGGCCGGCCGACGTGGCGACCGTGCGGCGGTTGCTCGACGAAATCCGCCCCAGCCTGGTGTTCGTGGCCGGCGACCTCTCCGACCCCCACGGCACCCATCGGATGTGCAAGGAAGCGATCGATCGGGCGCTCGAGGGCTTCGCCCCCCGGCCGGAAGTGTGGCTCTACCGGGGCGCCTGGCAGGAGTGGTCGGTCACCGAGGCGACCTGGCTGGTTCCCTTGTCGCAGGAGGAGCTGGCGCTCAAGATCCAGGCGATCTTCAAGCACCAGTCCCAGAAGGACTCGGCGCCGTTCCCGGGGCTCGACGAGCGGGAGTTCTGGGTGCGGGTCGAGGCGAGGAACAAAGAGACGGCGGCGATGCTCGATCGGTTGGGGCTGGCCGAGTACTTCGCGATGGAGGCGTATCTGGTGGCGGGATGAAGGGGCGTGCTGCCGCCGACAGATCGACCGTCAAGGAGAGGACATTCACCCGCGGAGTCCCGGGTGGCCGACCGGATTGGCCCGGCCACCCGGGTTGGGACTACTTGGCCGGCGCGGCCGCGGGCGCTGGCCCGCCATTGTTCACCGCCCAATGAATCTTCCAGCTGCCGTCGGACTGCCGCTGGGCAAGGAGCATGTAGACCCCGATCCTGCGGACCGGGCCGTTCGGCCCCTTGGCATTGACCTCGTACCAGCCGCCATCGAGCGCCCAGCCGCCGGGCAGTTCGGTGGTCGAGACGTCGTGAATGGTCAGCTGGGGTGACCCCTGGGCCATCTGCTCGGCAAGGTACCCTTCGATCGCGGCGCGACCCTGTTTGGCGGGCGCGTCCGCGAAGGCCGAGTAGGCGCTATCGGTGTAGAGGTTGGCGACGGCCGAGGCGTGGCCGAGGTTGTAGTGCTCGGTGTAGGAGGCGGTCAGGTCCTTCAGGGTGCCGGCGTCTGGAGGTGGCGCCGTCATCGTCGTGTCCCGCGGGGTCCCCGCCGGTGGCGGAGCGTCGTAGTTGCTGACCACGGCGCCGATCTTCCAGACTCCATTGTCGCGTCGAAACGCGGTCAGGTAGTTGCCCGACAGGTTGACCGCCGCGCCCCCCGGTGGAGTCATCGCGAGGGTGTACGATCCGTGAGCGAGGGCCTGGTCGCCGAAGATCTTGGTCGCGGCGGACGTCAGGGTGAGCGTGGGCTTCGCGGCGAGGGTCTCCTCGAGTCCCTTGAGGATGGCGGCTTTGCCCTGATCGACCGATCCGTCGGCACCGAAGAACCCGGCCGAATCGCCGTGGAGGTCGGCGACCGCCGAGGCATGGTGAAGATTGAAGTGGGTGACATAGTCCGCATGGATCTTGTCGATCGCGGCCTGGGGCCGGGCGCCGCGACCGCCGCCGCGCTGGTGGGCTTCTCGCTCGGCAGCGAGACCGGCGGGAGCATCATCTCCCCGGCGATGCGCTGCGGCGTGGCCGGGCTCCGGCCCACCTTCGGGCGGGTGCCGCGGACCGGGGGGATGACGCTGTGCTGGTCGCTCGACAAGCTCGGGCCGATGACCCGCTCAGTAGAAGACGCGATGCTGGTGCTGAAGGCCATCACCGGGCCCGACGCCGGCGACCCGGGCAGTGTGCCGTCCGTGCTCGACTACGACGCGGGGCAGCCGGTGAGCGGGCTCAGGGTGGGTTATGTCCCGGCCTGGATGCAGGCGAGCCCGGCCACCGATGTGGACCGGGCCGCTCTCGATGCGCTCGGCACGCTCGGGCTCGTCCGCAAAGAGGTGGCGATTCCCGATTGGCCGTATGGGGCGCTCAACGTGGTGCTGTTCGCGGAAGCCGCGGCGGCGTTCGAGGAGCTGACCCTGAGCGGGCAGGACGATCAGCTCAAGGCGCAGGTGCCCGACGCGTGGCCCAACCTGTTTCGGATGGTGCGGTTCCTGTCGGCGGTGGATTTCGTCCAGGCGGATCGGTTCCGGCGGATGGTGGCCACCGAGATGGCGCGGGTGTTCTCCGAGGTGGACCTGCTGCTGGTACCGTCGCTCCGGGACGAGGCGCTGACGATCTTCAACTTCACCGGGCATCCGTCGATCACGCTCCGGGCGGGGTTCGTGGAGGTCGCTCAGGCGCGGAGCGACTGGGCGCCGGATCCGGCCAATCCGTTGCCCCGGTTTTCACCTCCGCGGCGGGTGCCGCATGGGGTGACGTTGATCGGGCGGCTGTTCGATGAGGGGACGATCGGGCTGGTGGGGGTGGCGTTGGAGCGGGCCCTGGGGGTGAGCGGAGAGCGGCCGAGCGGGTTTTAGTCGTTTCGACATGGAACGATCATCGCTATTTGGACGCCGCTACCGGCCAATTAGGCTTGATATAGGCGCTTTCACCGACCATATTGGTCATTCATGGCGCCTTTGATTCCCCCCTTTCCGGCCCAACGCCGGTTGCTGCCGCCGCCCCAGCGGAGCACGTTCCTCTTCGGTCCCCGGGGTACCGGTAAATCGACCTACGCGCGGCAAGTGTTTCCCGACGCCGTGTTCGTCGACCTCCGAGCGGGAGCCACCACTCGGACCCTGCTCGCCGAGCCGGAACGATTGCATGACCTGGTCGACGGCGCCGCCCCGGGCCGATGGGTGGTGATCGATGAGATTCAACGGGTTCCCTCCCTCCTCGACGTCGTCCACCAGCGCCTCGACCGGGAGCCCGGGCGCCATTTCCTGATGACCGGGTCGAGCGCGCGTTCGCTCCATCGCGCCGGCGTCAACCTCCTCGGGGGTCGAGCCGGCCGCCGGATCATGCCTCCGTTTCTGGCGGCCGAGCTGGGCGACGCGTTCGACCTGTCCACCGCGCTTCGCCTGGGCACCTTGCCGGTGGTCTACACCGCCAATGATCCCGCGAGCGCCCTGGCCGACTACGCCACCGTCGCCGTGCTCGACGAGGTCCGCGCCGAGGCCGCGGTCAGGCAGATCGCCGGATTTGCCCGGGCGTTGGAGCAGCTGGCGCTGTCGCAAGGAACGGTGTTCAGTCCCACCGCGATCGCCCAGTTGGCCGAGGTCAAGAAGAGCACGGTGGTCGATTGGATCGAGATCCTCGAAGCGATGTTCCTGATCGTCCGGCTGCCGGTGTTCTCGGCGCGGCCGTCGCGGCGGGCATTGGCGGCCCAACCCAAGTTGTATTTCGCCGATACCGGCCTGGCGATGGCCTTCCGACCTAACGATGCGGCCCGGGCCATGCCCGATGCGGTCGGGGCGGCTCGAGAGGGATTGGTCTACCAACACCTCGCGGCCTGGTGCAGCACCACCCGCGATGCCACGCTCTCCACCTGGCGAACCACCAGCGGGGTCGAGGTCGATTTCGTGGTGGACAGCCCGGAGGGACTGCTGGCGGTCGAAGTCAAAGCCGGATCGACGCTCCGGCCAGCCGATCGTCGAGGCCTGCTCGCCTTTCAGGCGGAGTTCCCTGATGCGACGCTGGTGGCGTTGACGGATGGCCCGCTCCGATCGCGCCGAGGCCCCATCCTGGAGGAGCCGTTGGGCGGGTTCCTGAAACGGGTGGTGCCGGGGCAACCGCTGGTCGGAGCGTGATCGCCGCGCAACTGGCGATCGGCGATACCCGCGGGCGGCCGCCGCCGCGCGATCGGTCCACCCCTCCACCACGCGTGATTTCGTCGACATCCTCTAGGCCCATACCACGATCCTTCCGTTAGGCGCCACGAGGGACTCGCTCATCGGCCAGGCTCAAGACGCAGCCAGAAACTTCGGTCTCGGCGGTGGTCACTTTGCGGTCGGCAAGAGGACCTTATCGGGTTGGAGTTCCGGGGCCGCCGGGTCGTGGACCTTCCACCAGAGGAGCTTCGGGCACTGGCAGCCGGCGACGAAGTGGGATTTGGTCAGCCGAGTCATGAGCACCGGGTTAGGCAAGGCGGCCATGTCGTGTGTAGCCAGGGAACAAAGGGCCTTCCGTTATCGGGGACCTGCAAGCGGGGTTGGTCGTGCCTTCTCGGGAATCCAGTCGAAGAATCCGATCTGCATCTCCTCGAAGCTCTGATCGCCCCACTTCACGGGGATGGTCGGGTCGGGGTTCGCGGGATTGCCTTTGCTATTGTCGTACCAGGCTCGCCCGCGAAGCTTGTCGCCCGGATGAATCACCAGCGGCTCCGCGAACTCGTACCACAGCTGCCATTTGAAATCGTAGCGGGGAACATCGAGAATGACCGCTTCGCTCCCATCGGCGCGGATCAACTCGTACCGGTAGGCTTTCCCGCGGAGGTGCATGTGGGGCATCATCGAGATGATCTGCCCCCCTCGCTTGAACACTCGCTCGGCCACCACCTCGTGATTGGGAGCGTGAGGCGGAATCTCGAAGTCGGTGTTCAGGACTTGGCTGGTTTCGACGATCCGTTCGGGGGGCGCGTCCGCGAAGACGAACCCGACCTTGCTCCGGTCGGTGGTGGCCTTGCCATTGGGGGTGTAGTGGAGCTGGAACTTGAGCCAGGCCCCTTTGGGTAGCCGCTTGGCCGATCCCGGCGGGAAGACCGCCGGCGGGAGGCCCGGGGCGTAGCCGGCCATGAACGGTCCGGGCGTGGTGTCGGTCGGGGCCTCCAAGAAGGCGATGATGTGGTGAGTCACCTCCCAGGCGGTGGGCCGTGCTTCCGCCTTGGTGATCCACTTGTCTTCATCGAAGGCTGTCTTGACATAGACGTAGCGGTAATCGACCACTCCTTGCGCGGGGACGTCTTCCGCGGCGGGGATTTCCACGATCGCGTCGGGCTGCTCGTCGAGCTGCCAGCCGTCGGCGTAGGTTCGCGCGGCGGTCGCGGTTTGAGGATCGCCTTCGGGGGCCCCCGCCTCGATCCAGGCGAGCAAATCGCGCCGATCGCGGTCGGAGAGGGTTCGATCGTTGGCCCACTTACCGTGCGCGGGATTGGCGAACCAGGGCGGCATTCGACCCTGTTCGATCACCAACTTGATCATGGCTCGGAAGCCATAGGCCTGCTTGTAGCTGTCGAGCGCGAAGGGGGCGACCCCGCCCTGGCGGTGGCAGCCGGCGCAGTTTTCCTGAATGATCCGGCTGGCTCGAGTGTGGTAGGTGAGCGCTCGCTCGGGGACTCGCTGATCGGCCAGACTCAGGACGCATCCCGACGCTTCGGTCTCGGCGGTGGTCACCTTACGACCGGCAAGCACTTGCTCGAGGGCATCGACCAGGTAGCGCCGGCCAACGACGGGCTTATCGAAGCCAAGACCGAACTGATCGTCGACCGCTCCACGGTAGCGGAGGGTCCGGGAGGCGTCGATGACGAACACCTCGGAGGACACTCGGGCATGCACCAAACGACCGATCCGAGCTTTGGGATCGGCGACATAGGGTCCGGTAAACCCGAACGTGGCGATGTCCTCGCGGATCTTCTCCTCGGTGTCCTGGGAGCTCACGTCGAGGAAGGTGAACCGAACCCCCTTGGCGTCGTATTCCCGTTCCAGCTCAGCCAACCGGTGCCCGTACTTCCGGGAGACCGGGCATTCGGTGGTTCGGAGGACGAGGACGATGGCGCGTTTGCCCTCGAGCAGACCGGAGAGGGTCCCGCTTTCGCCCTGGACGGCGGCGAAGTCGAAATCGGCGACCAGCTCCCCGGCCCGGAATCCAAAAGCCCCGGGGGCGTCCGCCGCGATCATCTCGGGGCCTCGGGCAAAGGCAACGACGGCGATCAGCACCCCGATGAGCAGGAACGGTGCACCAACCATGGTACGTCGCGACATGACAGCCTCCGGCGAGGGTAAGACCCACGGGCGGCTGGGGGCCTCCCACCAAAGGTCGTCCCCGACCGGGGGCGGGGCAAGGCCACCCTTGGGTAGTGTAAGGTAAGGGGGACAAAGAGAAAGGGGCCGGATCGGGGCTCGGGGACTCGCCGCGCCCCTCTTCCGGGATGTCTGGACCTCCTGAGCCCCGCCCGCTATCGCGCGCACTTGGTCATCCTCCCCGCCGGACTCGGCTGGACATTCATGAACCCGGGCCGCATGTTTGCCCTCTCTCGCGCGAACACCACAACCCCTCGATGTTCGCGGTGGATACCCTCAAGCTGGGCATCGATACCGACACTCGGCGGGCCACCTTCCGGACCTACCTCTACTGCAATTGCGAGCTGAAGCGGCTGGTGCGGTGGAGCAAGGAGAAGGTCGGCCGCGCCCCGCCAGTCACCCGGGTTCACTCGATGACCCTGCCGACCGCGGCCGATCAGGCCTTCATCGACGGGCTGGTCAAGGCGCAGGGATTCGTGCCGGTTCCCTAGGACATGCCCCGGCGCGCTACCTTCCACCGAGCAACCCGTCCTGTCAACGCCAAGGCGCCGCCGGCCGTAGCTCAATCGACCCATCGCACAACGCGCCCGGGTCTCCAACGCCTCAACCGAAGCCACCCATGACGCCACCAAGCCGTCGGATCGGTGTACCCATGCTGCTGAGTCTCCTCGTCGCTCAAGGCCTCAGTGCTCAACTCACCAAGCAACTGGACTCGGCGACCATCGCGTCGTTCCGGTGGCGGTCGGTCGGGCCGGCGAACATGTCCGGCCGGGTCACCGACGTGGAAGGGCTGCCAAGCCCGTCGCGGACCTTCTACGTCGCGACAGCCGCCGGCGGGATCTTCAAGACCGTCAACGGCGGGGTCACCTTCCGGGCTCTGTTCCAAAACGAGCGGTGTGCGTCGATGGGAGACCTCGCGATCGCCCCGAGCGACAGCAACGTGATTTACGCCGGCACCGGCGAGGAAGACGGCCGTAATTCGATCTCGCCAGGCTGCGGCCTCTACAAGTCGACCGATGGCGGGATGACCTGGAAGTACTCCGGGCTCGAGGAGACCCGGCAGATCGGCCGGATGCTGGTCCACCCCACCAATCCCGACATCGTGTGGGTGGCGGCGGTCGGCAACCTCTGGGGGGCCAACAAGGAACGTGGCCTCTACAAGACCACCGACGGCGGCGCCACCTGGCGGCTGGTCAAGTTCATCAGCGACAAAGCTGGCTTCATCGACATGGTCATGGACCCGTCCAACCCCAACGTGCTCTTCGCCTCGAGCTATGAGCGGGTCCGCGGGCCGTATTTCATGCGCAGCGGCGGCCCTGGCAGCGGCCTGTGGAAGACCACCGACGGCGGCGAGTCGTGGACCGAGGTCAAGGGCGGCGGTTTCCCGGAAACCACCAAGGGCCGAATCGGCCTGGCCATCGCGGCGAGCGACCCCAAGGTGATGTACGCCTTGGTGGAAGCGGACACCGCGCCCAACCCCAAACCGGTGGCGGGAAAGCCGGCTCAGGTTCGGCCGTCGGGCCTCTATCGCTCGGGCGACGGCGGGGTGACCTGGACCAAGACGGCCAGCACCAACGTCCGTCCATTCTATTACAGCCAGGTTCGGGTCGACATCAAGAACCCGGACCGGGTCTACTGGTCCTCGACGCCGGTGAACTTCTCCACCGACGGCGGCAAGACGGTCCGACAGGCCTCGCAGGGTGTTCATGTCGACCACCACGCGATGTGGCTCGACCCCGCGGACGAGCATCACTTCATCGTGGGCAACGACGGCGGCATTGCCCAGACCTGGGACAAGGGTGGCAACTACAACTTCATCAATACCTTCGCGATTGGTCAGTTCTACGCGGTGAGCTTCGACATGGCGGTGCCGTACAACGTGTGCGGAGGCCTCCAAGACAATGGCTCGTGGTGCGGGCCAAGCCGTCGGAAGAGCGGGCCGATCACCAACGCGATGTGGCACACCTTCAACGGCGGCGACGGATTCTGGACCGCCCAGGATCCCACAGATTCACGGGTAGTCTATGCCGAATCACAGGGCGGGAACATCGCTCGCTATCAATGGGACACCGGGGAGCGATTCCCGTTTCAGAAGCCGAATTGGCGAGCGCGCGCCGCGGCCTGGGACGACTCGGCCTTGGTCGCCCGGGGCGACACCACCCGGCCGGAGACCAACGCCATCAAGAAGCGCCTCGCCGAGGTGGCCGCGGCCCGCGCCGCCGATTCCGCCGGCATCGATACCCGATGGAACTGGAACACGCCGTTCTTCCTGTCGCCCCACAACCCGACCGTGATCTACATGGGCGCCAACAAAGTGATGAAGAGCGTCAACCGGGGCGCCACGATGTTCGCCATCTCGCCAGATCTCTCCACCAGAGACAGCGCCAAGATCCGAGTCAGTCTGACCGCGACGGGTGGGATCACCCCAGATCTCACCGGAGCGGAGACCTACTCCACGATCGTGGCATTGGCCGAGTCTCCGATCCGGGCGGGTCTGCTGTATGCCGGCACCGATGACGGCAACGTCTGGCTCTCGCGCAACGACGGCGCCAGTTGGGACAACCTCACCGGACGGTTCGCCGGGGTACCGCCGCAGACGTACGTGAGTCGAGTGGAGCCGTCCTCGACCGACTCCGCCACGTTCTACGTGACCTTCGACAACCATCGGAACAACGACTTCAAGCCGTACCTCTACGTCACCCACGACCTCGGGAAGACGTTCACCTCGATCTCGGCCAACCTGCCAAGTGACGGGCCGGACTTCGTGCACGTGATCCGGGAAAGCTCGGTCAACAAGAACCTCCTGTTCGTCGGCACCGACGTCGGTGTCTACCTCTCGACCGATCGGGGCCAAAGCTGGCAGAAGTTCATGAGCCAGCTGCCGACCAGCCCGGTGCACGACCTCAAGATTCATCCCCGCGAGCGAGAGCTGATCGCGGGCACCCACGGGCGTTCGATCTGGATCGTCGATATCGGGCCGTTGGAACAGATGTCCGACGACGCTCTGGCCGCCACCAGCTTTTTCTTCCAGCCCAAGACCGCCCAGCAGTGGGGCGAGCCGCCGATCAACGGCGAGTCGCCGGGACACCAGGTCTTTCAAGCCCCAAGTCCTAGTTATGGCGCCGAGTTCGTGTATCGACTGACGAGTGGCGGGCCGCGCGACCGGGTCCAGATCGCGGTGCTCAACGCTCAGGGCGACACGGTGCGGACCTTGACCGGGCCCGGCGGCGCCGGCATTCAGCGGGCGGTGTGGGACTATCGGGGCAAGCAACCCGCGGCCCAGCCGCTCGGCCCATCGGCTCGGCGCGACAGCGTGATCCTGGCTCGGCGCCGGGATTTCGTCTTCGATTCGCTGACCACGGCCGGCACTATACCGAAGCCGATGGCCGATCGGATCCGAGGCGCGATGGCGTCGGGGAACTTCCAGGAACTGGCCCAGATGATGGGTTTCGGCGGCGGTGGTGGCGGCGGCGGTGCTCCGGCCGGCACCTTCGTGATGCGGCCCGGTGAGTCAAGCGCCCGTGCCACTGGGGTCCAGGCCCAAGGCGAGGGGGCGCAGGGCGAAGGCGGCGGGGCGGCTCCGGACATGGGGCTCATGAGCCAGATGGTAGACCTGCTCCGGCCGCCGGAGTTCGCGAACCGGCGGGGCGGCGGAGGCGGTGGGTTCGGATTCCTGTTCGGCGGCCGAGGTGGTGGCGGGCAGGCGCCGATCGTGGGCCCGGGCGACTACCTGGTGGTGCTCACGGTCGGCGGGCAGACCCACAAACGCCCGCTCCGGGTGGAACGGGCGGGTGGAACCGGCGCCTCTGGTGGGTTCTTCTAACGCGACCGGGTTCGAATCCTCAGGCCGGCGGTGAGTTGGTAGATCTCGCCGGCCGAACCCAGGGGGTCGACGGCCCGGGCTCTCGCGTCGAACCGAGGGCCGACGGCGTCTCCGTGTATCTAGTCGGGACGGCGGGATTTGAACCCGCGACCCCCCCTCGCCGAGCATACGTTATGGCCATGCCCCTCGCGGTGCCGAGGTACTCGATCGCCGATCTCGACCGGTGGCCGCCCGACGGCAACCGGTACGAGTTGCTCTCGGGCGTCCTGCTCGTGACGCCGGGGCCGGGGCCGATCCACCAATACGTCCTAGGCCGTCTGGTTGCGGCGGTAAACCGCTACCTGGGACTGGATGGCCCCGCGTTCGTGGTAAGCCCGGGTCTCATTCAACGATCGGACCACACCCAACTCGAACCCGACCTCCTGGTGGTTCCGGGGCGGTTCCGGCGGGCGGCGTCGTGGCAAGTGATGAACGACTGGTGGTTGGCGGTCGAGGTGTCCGGACGGGGCTCGCGGATCTACGACCGGGACTTCAAGGCCGGCGCCTACCTCGATCTCGGCGTACGCGAGGCATGGCGGGTCGATCTCAGGGAGCGAACCGTCGACCGGTTCATTCCTGGCTCGCCGCTGGGCTCGGCGTTCGGGGAAGCCATCACCTGGCACCCGCCCGAGATGGGGCATGGGTTTCGACTCGAATGCCGCGAGTTGTTCGACGATCCCGGCGACTTGGCGGCGGGCCGCTTCGAACCGTAGCTCGCGGGGATCTGAGAGGGCTCTCGGCCGAGGCGATCGGCAACCGCGCCCTTCAGCGATCCAGGGACTTCCCCCGCTCCTCCCAGTCCCGCTCGAGCTTGTCCAGCAGCGCCACGAATCGCGGGTCGCGCCGGATCGGGTCGAGTTGGGCGTCCTTCAGGAACAGCGGATAGCAGGGGAACCCTTCGTCGGCCTCGACCGCGCCATGGCGGCCTCGGCGTCGGCCCGGCGCCTGGTCCCTCCGCCCCTCACGGGATAGTTTGCGATGGGCGGAGCAATCTCCGAATCCTTGCCGGGTGAGTCGGCCCTCATCAGGATACCCCAACCATGCGGCTCCTACCGTCCGTCAAGTCCGCCTTGCCCCTGCTGCTCCTGTTAGGCACCGGGACGGGCCAGACTCCACCCGGTCAAACCACCCCGGCCGGGCGAGTGTGCGTGGCCCACGATTTCGGCGCACCCAAGACCACCGTTCCCACCATCTCGGAAGACGCGATCTGGAACCTGGACCCCGGCCTCCTCGCCGAGGGACCGGACGGCTCGATCTACTCGACCTCGCCCACCGGGGGAAAGCATCTGCGGGGCTCGATCTGGCGATACGATCCCGCCACCAGGCAGTACCAAGTTGTCTACGACTTTCCCGTCGGGGACACGACCGGCTCCGGTCCCCGAAGCGGCCTGGTGGCCGCGAAGGATGCCGGCGGCAGGCCAACCGGAACCTTCTACGGCACGGCCTACGGGGGTGGGAGGTGGGGTGTCGGGACCGTGTTCAGGTACCAGGCCGGGGCCGCAAAACCCCAGGTTCTCTACCATTTCCGCAATGGCATCATGACCGGGCTCGTTCCCCGAGACTGCCCTACCCCGACCACCTGCCGCTACAGTGGACGACAGCGAGCCGACGGGGCCGCCGGGTATCCAATCTCGGCACCGGTGGTGACCAGCGACGGTACCGTCTACGGGGTAACTGGCTATTCGAATAACCAGGGGTTCGGCGTCTTCTACCAGCTGGGCGGAGGCGAGGAGGGGCTCACGGCCGTCTGTCTATTCGACTACCGCATGCTTGGGGATCGTGACCTGAAGGGGTTCGTCTGCCATCCGAGGGTGTTTGGTGCCCGGACCATCTCACTCGGCAACGACGGGCGCACGCTCTACGGCACCACCACCGGAGGCTACGGCTCCATCTGGAGTTCCACCGGCAGTGGAATCCAGGTGCTGCATGAGTTCAAGCTCACCGACGGCACCAAGCCCCTCAACATCATCCAAGCCAGCAACGGCAACCTCTTCGGAACGACCTTGGCCGGTGGGGAGATCGGCGCGGGCACGGTGTTCCGATTCTCGACCGTCAACAACAGCCTCCAGACGCTGACGGCATTCAAGGCCGACTACAAGCTGGGAAGCTGGCTTCCGGGACTCAATCCGGTGGCCGGGCTGGTCGAACGGCTCGACACCCTGAACAACGAACCGTCACAGACAGTGTATTCCCTCTACGGTGCGGCCAAGTTCGGCGGTCGCGGCGGCCGCGGAACCATCTACCGGATGGGGTTGAGCGGAGGCGATGTCCAGGTGGTCCACCACTTCCCCAACGGCTGGAAGGAGTCGGGTCGCTCGCCGATCGGGACGTTGATGCTGCACAGCGGCGGCGCCATCTACGGAACCACCTACCAGGGTGGGGAATACGACGGTGGGGTCCTTTGGCGGCTCACCGGACTCGGACTTCCGGACATTCCCAACTGGACCGTGATGCCGAAGTTCACGGTGGGTGCCATTGCGACGGACGCCGCCGGGAAGCCGGTGCGCGACAACCTGCTGACCGTCCGGACCGGAGTCTGCGCCTACCAGGTCATCGACCCCAAAACCAATCAGCCGGTCTGCGCCGGTGGAACGTGGGAGGGGGTGAAGTTCGAGGCCGTCAACTGCCACAATCCGCACTTTGTCCAGTTCATCTCCCGCGAAGAAATCATGACCGGCACCACTCCGCTGCAGTGGCGGTCCGGCACCACCCCGCTCGGGTACCAGCTCACGACCAATCCTTCGAGCCCCGTGTGGGATATCGACGTCGGGCGCTCGACGGCCGCCGACGCGTTCTGGGAGAACGCGCCCGCCAATCCGGTGATCCGGGGACCAGCGATGCTGACGAACCTCGACAACCCCACGATGTTCGCGGCGGATACGCTCAAGCTGGGCATCGATACTGATACTCGGCGGGCCACCTTCCGCACCTACCTCTATTGCGATTGCGAGCTGAAGCGGCTGGTGCAGTGGAGCAAGGAGAAGGTCGGGCGCGCCCTGCCAGTCACCCGGGTTCACTCGATGACCCTGCCGACCGCGGCCGATCAGGCCTTCATCGACGGGCTGGTCAAGGCGCAGGGATTCGTGCCGGTTACCTAGGATGTGCCTTTGGGGGCTGCGTCCAACCCCCATTCGGTCAGCGAGGCGAGCAGGTATCGGGCGACCAGATCGTTGCCGAGCGCCGAGAAATGGCCCCACTGCACCGTTAGGTCCTTCACCGTATGGCGCGACTCGACCGGCTCGAAGGCGCTGAGTGCGTCGAGGTATCGGTAGCCGCTGGATCGAAAGTACTCGAGCAATTGGAGACGCTACACGGGAAGACGCCGCGGGCCCCGCCCGGATCTACCGGTACCCGTCTGGGACCGGGCTGCGTTATTTGAGTCGGGACGGCGGGATTTGAACCCGCGACCCCCTGAACCCCATTCGCGGCTGATAGATCGGCATTTCCGGCGACTTGCAGGAAAATCAACGGGTTCCGAGCGTCGGTGCCGGACCCCGAAGCCGAGATTGCCGGGTTCTGACGGGAGAAACTCGTATCCAAACTCGTATCGGATCCTAGTAGGTCCGCGGCGGCGACAAGCGCGCCTCCCCGGCCACACGGCAAGTCACATCGTTTCAAGACACTTCACAGCGAGTCAAACACCCGCTCGCGCCTAGGGAACCGATCAGGTTGAGATGACGTCCAGGTGCCTCCCAACATGGGCCACCACGAATGGACCGGGAGGGGTACCGCCCGAACTGAAATAGATCCTTAGGCAATACCGCGGGTCGCGGGTGGCACCCCCGACCCGGAGGTGCTCCTCACACTTGTAGGAGACACCGGCCTCGACGAATTCGTACTGCTGCCTGAGCCTGCTGGGCGTGGAGGGCGCCAGACCAGATTTGTGAGCCGCCGCTTGCGTTGTATGTTTCCGTGCAGATACGGCACGCCGCGATTCGAACACAGAACCAGCGACCAAGCGGGGTCTCTGTGCCTCCTTTTCGTTCCAGCCCAGCCTTCCGCTTGCTGAGCGGCCTCTCGCCGCTCCTCGTCGCTGCAGCTTGCGGTGGTGGCACGACCGGCCCGAGTCCGCCGCCGCCGCCCGCTGTCGCGTCCGTCTCGGTCTTGCCCGCATCTGGGACGCTGGTGCCAAACGAAACCCTGGCCCTTACCGCAACCCTCAGGGATTCCCAAGGGAACCCACTGACTGGACGGGCGGTCGCTTGGAGCACGTCGGCGCCTGGTGTCGCGACGGTGAGTTCGAGCGGCCTGGTTTCTGCCGTCGCGGTTGGTAGCACCACTATCACCGCAACCAGTGAGGGGCAGGTCGGCCAGGCATCGATAACGGTGCGCGATGGCGGCTTCATCGGTCCCGCTGGGGGTACGGTGACGGCCGCGGACGGGAAGGTGACGGTGCAGGTCCCAGCGTCGGCGTTGACAACTCCCACGGCCATCACCGTCGCACCGGTCGTGAGCCCGCAACCCGATCCCAAGCTGATCCCTGGCACCGCCTACGATTTCGGCCCCGCCGGGGTGTCCTTCGCCCAGCCGGTGACGCTCAGGATACGGTACGATGCGACAGCCCTCTCGGGGGCCAATCCCGCGCAGTTGCGGGTCCACAAGTTGGTGGGTACGACTTGGACCCTCCTTGGCGGAAGTTCGGTAGACGTCGCCACTCGTACGGTCACCGGTCAAACGAGCGGCTTCAGTATCTATGCAGTTCTTGAAGTAGTCAGCACGCCCGGCCCCCAGAACCTCGAGGTTCACCAAATCAATGTCGGGTGGGGGAGCGCTGTCTTGGTGCGCGGGCCGGACGGCTCAACGGTCTTGCTTGAGGCTGGGAACACGGGGAAAGGGACCGCCCACGTCGTGCCGTATCTCCAGGGCATCGGTATCCAGCCAAGCCAGGGGTTGGACTACACGATCGCTGGTCACCAACACTGCGACCACGTCGGAGGTTTGGACGAGGTGATTCAGGCGGGGTACAACGTAAAGCGGAAGAACTTCTTCAATGGCTCGGTCAACTCGAACTCGTGCACCGACCAGTGGCAGGCCGCGTCTGCCACGACGACCGCCGGCATTCACGCGGTGCCGGCCCCCGGAACGGTGATCGCGCTGGGTAATGGTGCGTCGCTCACCTTCCTTGCGGTCAACGGCAGTCTCATTGGCGGCGGGCATGTCGCGGTATCCGACGAGAACGATCGCTCGATCGCGATCCTCGTCAAATACGGAGGGTTCGATTTCCTCTGGGCGAGTGACCTCGGCGGCGGGGACGCCGACAACGCGTGCACAGGCCGTTCGACCTCACAGGCCGATATCGAGACAGCTCTGATCACCGCCATCTCACCAGGCGGCAGCGCTCCCCTGATTTCGAGCGGCGGGATCGATGTCCTCTACGTCAACCACCACGGCAGCGAGAGCAGCACGAACCATACTTACATGAACCTTGCCCGGCCGGCGGTGGCGATTATCGGCGTGGGAGAGGGGCAGTCCAGCAATTTCCAGTTGCCGCGTCGGAGCGTCGTTGAGAAGGTGCTGTTGGCCCAGGGGGCCTGTGTCACCGTGCCCCCCGCGCTGGCGCTCCAGACGGAGGAAGGGGCCCCGACGGGGGCAGAAACGAGCTTCGCGGCCTACAGTGTGGGGGACATTCGGATCGTGACCGACGGCCAAGCCAGCTTTACCGTGGGAGGTACTGGCCGGGTGTCGCAGGGGCCGGTCGAGTTGGTTGGGGCCGGCCTCCCTCGCCAGTTCGGGCTAGACGATGCTCTCGCCCCCACCGTGGCGGCCCTTGCACAGGCTACCGGTTGGCGTACGCAGCCATTCAACCGCCTCCGCGTGTTGTCCAGGGATGAGCGGCGCCCAAAGAGGCTTCCCGATGGGGCTATTGGCACACCGCTGCGAGCCACGCTACCATGACCGAGTCACGCGGCGCATCTGGGTTGCCCCGGCTGACCGTCAGCCGACCATAGTATTGCCCGGCTCGGTCGACGATGACGGGAGGGTCGGCCGCATAAGGGTTGCAGGCACTGGTATTCGAATATTTTGACCCGAACTCGCCGTGTTTGTTGAAGATGCTGGTTGCACTGTAGGCTGAGCCGAAGCTGCCGTACTCGTTCCGGACCGAGGAAGCGCTGTATTGATTGCAGTTGAGGCATCCTAGAAACGTCTTGTGCCCTTGGCCGCCGAAAATGAGCAACTCGGCACTTGCGGCTGGCGCCCCGGATGCGGCGGCGGCCCCGACTCGAATCTCCATCCGATCTTCCGGGACTCGATGGTGATGGTGGCGAGCGACGCGGTGGGATACGTCAACCACCGCGGCAATCCACGGCTAGCGGGGACCTTCGCGCGGGTCCTCGGGCGTTATTCGCGGGATCAGGGCCTCTTCTCGCTGATGGAAGCGCTCCGGCGGATGACGATCATGCCGGCCGAGCGACTCCAGTGGTTCGTCCCGCAGATGGCCGGGAAGGGGAGGATCAAGGTGGGGGCCGATGCCGACCTGACGGTGTTCGACCCGGCGACGGTCATCGACCGGGCCACGGTGGAGGAGCCGGCTCAATACTCGGCGGGAATCGTTCACGTCCTGGTGGGGGGCACCAGCGTGGTGCGTGACGCCAAGCTGGTCGAGGGGGTCTTCCCGGGCCAGGCGATCAGACGGCGGTGAGGACGAACGGCCCGGCACCCACGGCCGGGCCATTCGCGAAGGGCATCACTTCTCGAGCCCGACGCCCAGGTCGAGGGTCTTCTGGGCCGCCTTGGCCGCGGCGATGCTGTCGAGCCGAGGGACGAATTCGGCGGCGAGACGCCAGACCCCGCGAGCCATGACGCCGTCGGGATGGTAGAGCGCCTCCAGGTCGTCGAGCGGATTGCCGCCGAGCAGCACGAGGTCGGCCACGGCGCCCTCGCGCACCTCGCCCAGCTCGCCTCGTTTGCCGAGATACTCCGCCGCCGAGAGCGTCGCCGCCCGGAGGGCGCCGGCGTTGCCCAGCCCGGCCTTGGCGAGGGCGACGATCTCGTCCTTGAGCGCCCACCCGTTGAGCATCGCGTTGTCGGTGCCCGCGATGATCTTGGCGCCCGCCTCGAAGAGGCTCGCCAGGAGCCGGGTTCGGAGCGGATAGAGGCTGTCTTCGCCGGCCAGCACGTCGGGCGTCAGGCCGAATCCCTTGTGAACGTCGCGGAGCAAGGCCCGTTCGGGTGCCGACATATAACGCAGCCCCTCCGGTCGACCGGTCACCGGGTTGCTGGTGAAGTTCCGCATGATGTCGTGGGTCGGATCGAACCAGAAGTCGCTTCGGGCGGCCAACGCGCCGAGCGCGGCGACCTTGGCCGAGTCGATCAGCGACGACCCGGCGACCTGGCCCGCCCCGATCGCGACCACCAGCTGGCGGGCTCGCTGGTCGAGCGCCGACAGGTCCGGGGTGGCAAGGGCGGTGTCGCGCCAGACCGCCTTCATGGCGCCGATGAAGTGCTCACCGGTGCGCATTCCGGCCTCGATGGCCCTCGTCAACGGAACGTCCTGCGGCACATGCCCCGAGATCTCGATGCCGTACTTGGCCCCGGCGGCGATCAAAGCTTCGAAGACCTCGGGCGTGAGTTGCGAATAGACCTTGACGAAATCGTAGCCCGCTTCCTTCTGGTGCCGGACCAGGGTGTCGATCACCGCCGGGTCGGTCACTTCCACCCCGAAGGTCCAGATCCGAGGCCGGCCATCGATGAGCGGGCCGGCGGTGACGATCCGCGGGCCGAGCAGCTTCCCCTCGGCGACTTCTCGGCGCCAGCGCAGGCTGACCGAGTCGCCGGCCATGTGGCGCACGGTGGTGACCCCGGTGGCCAGGTAGAGGTAGAGCTGATCGGGGCTGCTGATGTGGGTGTGCATGTCCATCAGACCGGGGATCAGATAACGCCCGCTGCCATCGACCGACCTGGTGGTTTCGGCGATGGCCAGCTTCGTCCCGATCGCGACGATCCGATCGCCTTTGACCAGCACCGTTTGACCGGGCAGGATCGTCGCCGCGGCCACGTCGACGACGTTCACGTTCAGGAACGCGAGGTCGGCGGGGATGGGCGGCCGGGCTGATTGGCAACCGGTGCAGAGGGCGGCCACGCCGGCCACGAGGATCGCGATTCGCATGGACGTGTCCAAGAGCTGGAGTTAGGTGCGAGAGAGAAGATATCTGACGGCTCTGGGGCGCGCCAGGAAGCCGGCGGCCGCCGAGTCACCGGCGCGACCACCTGACCCCGCGTCGGACACCGCTGTGGATCAGCAGGCCCTCTTCCTCCAGGTGCCCGAGAATCCGGTTGACCCGGGTCCTGGCCACGTCCGGAAAGAGCCGGGCCAGCTCGACCACCGGGAATGGCCCGATGGCCGCCAGTCGAAGCGCCTCCCGCCGGATCTCGTCGTCGCGGCCGACGGGGCGGCTCGTCGGATCGTAGCTCGGCGGCGCGGCTTCGCTGACCAGGGTGAGTTGCGGAGTGGCGGCGGCCGCGTCGGCCCGGTCGGCGGCCTCGAAGTACGCGGCGGCCCAGCCGTTGGCGAGCTTCCGATTGCCGGCGAACACGATCGGGAGGCGGGGGTGGAGAGCGGCCAGCTCGGCGAGGACGCGGCCGACGTGGCTCGCGGGCCAGCGGCCGGCCAGGCGGACCGGATCGACGAAGTCGCCGTATTGGGCCTCGACGACCAGGGCGGCTCGTGGGACCGAGGCCAGGTCGGCGAGAGTGTGGTGGAGCGCCTGAATCGCGCCGATGTCGCTCAGCAGGTTGTCATAGGACTTGCGCTCGATCACCGCGGAGAGATGCCCGTCGCGCAACAGGGCGTAGTCGCCCACGGCGAGCTTCCGTCGAAGGGTGGGCGAGTTGGGGAACGTCCATGGGTAACGTTCGCCGGAGTCGATCAGCACCGTGCCGGCGGTCCCCCCGGCGAATCACCGCGGCGATCACCCGGATCGTGCTGGCGGCAGGGGACCCGTGGGTCGTGGTCATGGGGTCGGCTAGTTCCCACCGTGGCGTGGCAAATCGGCGAATCGGTGCTCCGGTCGGATTCTACTCCACATTCCGGGGGACGGCGAGCCCTATCTGCCGGAGCAGACGCCCAGGGCAGCGGCCCCCGGGCCGGCGCCCCAAGTGCTCAATTGGCTTGCAAGCCAGTGCCTCGGCGTCCCGCGGGGATTCGGCCGCGGCGGCTGCCGTCTACAGTCTCAACCTCCGCAGCCTCCTCGGCCTCCTGCTCCTCTGGTATCCATTGGGCGCGCTCATCATCCGCGCCAGGGGCTGCCGAACAGTTGCGAGCTGGCGTCGTTCCTGAGGGTGCCGGCGGCCGCCGCTTGCCCCTTCTCCCGCTGCGACCGTCACCCGGCGGCGATATTACTCCAAAGGGCTCCCCGCCAAAGAGCTTCACGTTTTGGACGACCCTTTAGTCGTTTATGCGCAATAGCTTAGGGAGTGTAGCTCGCGGCCTCAAATTGTACAGAAATGGCGGAGATAATTGCACACTCGGGTCGCCTTCGTGGGTCGGCCCGGCCCCCCGCGGCCAACCTGAACCTCCAACAGCGGGTCTTCAACCGCTTCCGCGCCACCTACAACGAACTCCGACCGCACGAAGCGCTGGACGACGAGACGCCGGCCTCCCGCTGG